>ENA-OPFM01000024-OPFM01000024.1-human-gut-metagenome-genome-assembly--contig:-NODE-24-length-51636-cov-16.749598_pt1 | contig 51636 bp, 81 predicted proteins | sample MGYA00241716_ERZ501563 | MGnify/ENA primary metagenome ERZ501563 (study PRJEB25962, sample SAMEA2042433) | human gut metagenome | biome: human gut; feature: human-associated habitat; material: faeces... | reverse complement strand
CGCAGCCGCCGCAATCTGGCCTTGCGCAGCCACAGCGCCCGCCGTTGTGCTTGCCTGGGTAGCCTTGCTTTGCGTTTCCATCATCAACTGATCTGCTATCCAGTTAGCGGCAATCTCTGACAGTTTGTTGCCAACGGTGTTGAGGATATTGCTTCCCAGGTTGGCGAAAACCTCGCTTAGCGATTGAGTACCGTTTAGCAGTCCGGTAAGGGCATTACCCATGCCACCAGTGAGGCCGCTAACACAAGCACCAATCAGGCTGTTTGTTTCGCTTTGCGCCTGCCATTGTTCCCATTTCAGATCCCGGATCTGTTGTTCGTATTCCAACTGTGCCTGTCTTTGTTGCGCCTCTGTAGCGCCCAGGTCTATCAGCATTTGTTTTCGAACGGCCCATTCATTTTGCGCCTGCTTGATTGGGTCAATTTCTCCCTTAAGCTGGTCCATTGGGCTAACTATGTGGTCCCATTTGTCGCGTAGCTCATCGACAGGGATTTGCGCTAATTCGTCCTTCAGTTCCCTGCCTATCCCTTTCTGTGCGGCCTTGTACTCAAGGAGGGTTATTTTTCCCTGGGCGAATGCAGCATCAATGGCCTTGCCGTTCTCCAGCGCCTTACGCATGGCGGCGGCGTCCTTGTTGTACTGGTCGGACACTTTTATACCTTCATCGCCAAGCCGATCAGCCTCAGATTTCTTGTCCTTTTTGCCTTTTTTCCCTTTCTTCGGCTTGCCAACTGGCTTATCGAATCCCGTGATCTTGCCATCGTCAGCCTCACCCTGTTTCTGCATGAACTCATCATAGGCAGCCGTGGCTTTTTCTATGTCATTCTTGAATGTCATAAATTTGCCAATGGTGGGGCCAAATTTCTTCTCGTTGTTGCTGTTTAGCTCTTCCTTGTGCTTGTCTACGATCTCCTTCATCCATTTGTAGCCATCCATTAGCGCCTTGATTGGCGTCACCATTCTGATGATTTCTTCCGCCACCTCGCCAGCCTTAACGGCAACATCGTCAAACATGTCGATAAACTCGCTACCAGCGGTTTTCAGTGTATTGAAACAGGTTGCGGCGAATTTTGCGCCTTTACTCAATCCCTCAACGCCACCAGTGATTAAGTCTATTGCTGTCACAACGCCGTCAGATATGCCGAAAAGATCGTCAAGCTGTTCAACAACGCCCATCATCTCAACTTTAAGCTCGTTGAAGGCTATGCTAGTTGTGCGCGGCAACTGCGCGAACTTCTCGTTCGTTTCCTGCGTGGAGGCCTGGATCGCGTTGAGCATCCTTTCAGCCGTGATCTTGCCGTCCAGCATTTCAGCCCGGAACTGACCCATTGACAACCCCATCTGTCGGGCCATTTCCTGTATGATTGTTGGGGTGTTATCACGTATTGAGTTAAATTCTTCAGCCTGCAACACGCCAGCATCAATGGCCTGGCGGAACTGGCGCATGGAGTTTGATAGCTGTTCCGCAGACACGCCGCCCAGGTTGCCAAGTTTTTGCAGTGTGCTGACCAGGTTAAGCACCTGGCCTTCTGTGGCGGATGTGTTTTTTAGCGATATGGCAAGCCCTTGCCACAGGTCGCCAGTATCCTTGAGGCTTTGGCCTGTTTCTTTTGATATTTCTTTCAGTCTGTTGAAAACGCGTTCCGTGGCCTCCGCTTCACCTGTAAGCAGTTTGATTTTTACGCGAAGCATTTTTGCTTGCTCAGCCATGTCAATAAACTGGCGCACAGCCTCCGCAGCAAGCAACAGATGGATGACCCTGGATAGTGCTTTGATTGACGTCTTAAGCGTGTTCACCTGGCGGTCAGCGCGTTTTGCGCCACGCTCGATACTGTCAAAAGCCTGATCCGCCTGCCGCTGAGCGACTAGAAGCTGACCAGTTTTTGCATCAACTTCGTAATAAATTGTACCTAAACTGGTGGACATGATTTAACCTCGTAAAAAGTGTGATCCTGATCTCTATTTTATACAAAATGGCTTTACTTCAACGAATACATTTTGTATAAAGAGGCTAAAGGAAAGGACTAGAGCGAAGGGACTTAAAAGGCCGGGTTAACCGGAGGAAGCAAAAGAGGACAAGAAAATGAAAAACGTAAACTACCACCCCAACGAACATGAGCGTTATGCCGACTTTATCGAAGAAATGCTGAAAGCACTTAAAAACAATAAATAAGCGGGGCGGGGAATGGACGCAATCGAAACGGTTATAGATGTATATATTACAGCATGGTTAGCATTTAATGTGATGGCTGTGCTAGTGCTGGCGATGACAACTGAAGATAAACGTAATTAAGGGGGCGTATCATGGAACTGGTAATTGCATTCATCGGATTTATCGCAACTATGGTTGTAGCTCAGAAAAAACATCTGAATATGTTCCTGGCATTCTTTGGTGCGCTGATTTTCTGGCCTGGTGTATTGATTTACGCACTGTGCGTTAATAAAAGAATGTTTAAACACTACGTCGATGCAGTGACTTTCGTAAGCATGGAGTTCCCGAACGCAACTGACGTACAGAAAGCACAGGTCGCAACTTACATTTACGATAACGTGTACGATGTTCACGACCTGGACGAAGCAAGATGCCGATTTGCAGCATACAAATAAAGATAAAGGCCCGGTTAATTCCGGGCTTTTTCTTGCTTGCGTTTTTTCATCAATTCCAGCACCCTCCTGGCGGCCTCCATTTGCTCATCATAATCACGTTTATTTATCTGAACGTTTGGCTTACGTTTCTCGTTTCTTTCGTCTGGTGGCGTTTTAGCGCGTACAGCGGCCCGATACCCGGTCATTGTCATACCCCACGCCTCAGACTCAGACAATCCCAGGTGAGCAACGGCGGAGTAAACATACTCAAGGATGTCGAATGTCTGTTTATAGTCGCCTTCCTGATCCTCGACAACGTCTTCCTCCGGTCCGTTACCAATTAAACCGTGGAACATGCAGTGCTGCGCAAGCGTGATAACGTCGCTGGTTGGCATTAATCCTGGTTTTAGTCTTAACTTACCCGAAGGAGTGAAGCTGCATTCGCCCAATAACGGGCCTATTTCGCATTCTGAGCAACATTTCAGTATGTGGATGGACGTTTGCACCAGTTCACCATAACAACGCGCCAGAATGCGATTGCGGAGGTCTGTATCCATTGGCAAACGTTGTGGGTATCTGCCACCGTGAACCGTTGCGAAGTATTTAACCAGTTCCCTGTCACTGCCGATCTTAGCCATTGCAGCAAAGCAGGGATTAAATTCGTAACGTCTGCCGTCAACCACGACCGCAAATTGTCCTGTTCGAACATGAATCATAGTTGTCACCCTAAAAATAAAGGGGCCAAATGGCCCCGATGTTAATATTTACTGTTACTCTGTCGGAACGTCGCCTACTGTGACCTCGCCAGCGCTTTCGCACTCAATTGACCAGGTGGATACATCGTCGTGCGGATCTTCTTCTTTAAAGGAGGTGCAAAGGAACGGACCTTCGGTTACGTCGAGCGGGGAAACGAGTTTCAACCAGACGTAAGGCTGTGCCCCAGTTGTTCCGTCAGGGTTAATAACGTGGCGTTTAAGTTCTTTCTGATAGTAGAGCTCTTCGGTGCGGGATACGCCGTCGCCGGAGAAGGCAACAGATTTGTAAGTTACCAGTGATTCTTTGGTATAGTTTGCTGATTTATCAGCGGTGGCGTCTGCGGTTTCCCATTCCACTGACAGGGATTTACCACGCATCATGCCCAACGCTTTGTAGCTTTGAGCGTCAGGCTTCGCATTAGGGCAGGCGATAGCATAGAATACGACAACATCGCGGCCTAAAAACGAACCTTTTTTGCAAGTCTGAGACATGTTTGTTACCTCTTATCTAGATATGATGGTTTGAAAAGCTACGGTAAAGATGAAGCGCCCTTCTCTTGTCTGCATTGCAGGAATAGCGCCAATCGGTTTCATGTGTGTAATTTTATCAGTTTTATACTCGGTTATCATACTCTGGCGTATTGCGTCGGCGAGATCTTCCACTTCACTGATATTTGCATCATTGCGTGCTGAAATAACCAGGATGCGGAAGTAGTCACGGGTTACTGCTTCTTCACCAGCCGCGCCGCCGTTTTGCTGTATGACAATGTACCTGTCGTTATTCGAATTGGATCGCTCATTCCAGAAACGGGCCTGCAAAATATAACCTTCGTCGTACCCGTGGGACTTAATCCAATCCCTTATTTCGTCATATACTTCGCTGCGTTTCATGATTGTTTCGTCCGGTACCCAAATTTTATCGTGTTCCAGATCTCATTGAAATTATCTGGTTCCTCGAACGCCTTGCGCAAAAATTCCGGTTCCGCGTTCGGATCCCAGTAATAACCCTTCCCAGTACCGCCGCCGAACCCAACTACCTGTTTCGGGCCGAAATCTGAAAGGTTATTGGTTTTCCCGAAATGCTCGCGAGGCTGTCCCTTTAATGTCCCTGGCATGTCATGCACCCATTCAGCATAGCGGGCGGTATATCCAACCCTGAGGCAAAGGCCGTTGCCGCTCTTCTCGACAGTCTGGTACATGCTGTTAATCAAAAAACCCGTATCAACTGGCGTCATTCCAGATGCAAGGCCGGATGCAACGTTGCCAACAATCCATAGCACTTCATAAGTCTTTTTGTCTGCTATGTTCCTGATTTCTTCCGTCATTTTCATACGGACTCGTCTGACGCCTTTCAGTGGCATGATTAACCTCCTGTGACGATCTTATAATCCGGTGTGTCGCGAAACATGCTCATGTCCCATTCAACGATCCCGGTTATAAAGTTGGCCCCAGCCGCCAGCGGGTCAGCAATAGCAGTGGTGTCGCCAGTGGCAATCATCCACCCTTTTTCCGGGCGCTGCACTGGCTGCATCTTGTAAAGCAATTCGGTATATACGGTTATCGTGTTGCTAACCTCATTCCCGTTTGCGTCTGTCGCCGTCCCGTCAGTGCGTTCCCATGCACAATCAATAAGATATGGCGTGCCGTATACATCTGAGTTAGTCCAATCATCACGCGTTACGGGATAAATGGTGGCTAATGCCTTGTAAGTGAATCGTGATAACTTACTCATAGCCGCAACTCCATTGGATGATTTTGGGGTGTGTTTCCGCCACACGCGGGCATAGAATTACCCATTCGCCAGCGTCATTGAGATAGGCCGCCACCTGTCGCCCGGTGTCAGTCTTCACCCACACGCGGGTGAACGGCTTCGGCAATAGCGGTTTAGGTAACGTAAGGTCGTTCCACATTGTTACATCCTCCCGCTTTTACCTATCCACAGCCCGGCGTGTGCGGTGTTCTGTGGATCTGCCGGAACCAATTCGGCGGTGCAGTGATGTTTATCAAGGGAGTAAAGCAACGAATAGGCTGCTTTCCATTTCTGATTGAAATCAACATATTGGTATGACTGGCTTGCGCCGTTCGTACCAGTATGCGAGGAAACGTATTTGTTAGCCTGGGTGAGTCCTAACAGGCCAATCAGGTAAAGTTGAATTAATGTTGCAGTGGAGGCCGGATAGTTGGCATCAAGGCATTCGTTAACGCTGTTTGCCTGCTCCACCATCAAGGATAAGATAACGTCTGGCAGGTCAATACCCTGGCTTTCAAGATATTCCCGTGCCTGTTCTGTAGTGACCATTTGTCTTCTCCACATACAAAAAAAATCCCCGGCATCGCGCCGGGGAGTTACAGGAAACAAGGAAATTATTGGCGACCGTAAACGACACCGGAACGGCCCAGCATGTCGCAGGTGATTTGTAAACCTTCGGCAGACATGATTTTGAAATTGTAGTTATCGGTAGGCATGGTGCGCGGTACAGGGACTACGCCAGTGGTCATACCGATCAGCGGGCTGATAACATCACGGCGGCGCTGATAAGCAATGATTTCGTTACCAGTCAGTGCGAAGCTCTGACGAATTTCACCAACCGGAGCGAACGGCATAACAGTATTGAGCACGCTACCAACGACAGCACCGTTAACGATGTGTGGGCGGGCCAGGTTAGCCATGATCTCAGGTGACACCCACATAACATCATATTTAGCCACGAAGTTATTGCGGGCCATAACGCCGAATTCACCAATGGTGAAGAAGTTGATCAGTTCGTCGAATGTTGCTGCTTTCAGGTCAGTGGTCAGTTTTAGTTGTTGGGTGTTTTTGTGGTTCTTAATACCCATAGCTTTATGACCATCAACAACCATGTTTTCATTCCCTTCGAGGTAGAATTTAACACGGCGTTTATTGAATTTTTTCAGTTTCAGGCGCTGGCTGTCCAGAGCAAGGTCAATGCCAACACTGTTTAAGCCATGAGCTAAACGCCAGTTGACACCGTAACCAGCGGTAAACATCGGAATCGGGTCGCCATCGCTGCCGTATTCGGTGTGATCAAAGCCGTGCGGCGCTTGACCATCCATAGACATTACGACCTCGTCGTTGATGTCGCCGGATACGCTGTACATTTTCAGCGTTTTACCGATAGGCAGTACGGTTTGAACGCCTATCAGGTCGTTGACGATTTCAATGCCGATTTCTTCGGTGTTCAGTTCGATGATCTGGTTATCAATTTCTTTCCAGAACTCTTTTGCGAAGCCACCAACGGCGTTGCAGGCCAACATTTCGGCGGTCATGTTTGCTTTGTTTGCAGCAATCATGGCGTCATGTTGAGCGTTGAAGATATTACGTTGCGCCCACAGTTCGTTCCAATGGCCCTGCATACGGGCGTTGGTAGCGAGGTTTTCTTTAGTAAAGTACATGTTTTTCCCCTTTTAAATTAAGCTACGCGAACGCGGATGAAGTCTTCTTCTTCCAGGGTTACATCTTCTTGGTAGTACACGACGGTTACTTCGTCAAGTGTGAATGGCTGGTCTTTTTTGTAGGTTGCAGCTCCAGCACGCATTGCGAATTCGCGGCCTGGTTCAACGTAGTCAGCGACAACGGTTTCACCCTCTTTGATGGCATCAGCGATGGTTTTGCCTTCATGGAAAGCAGGGTTAACGATATACAAGCGACCTGCTGCATTAGTTGCTTTCATGAATTTACCGTCAACCAGTTTAACCAGTTCGCCCGGCAATACTTCTTCGCCTGCTGCATGGGTTTCGGTGATGGATTTGCCATCAATATTTACACGACGAAAACGAAACATTGTGATCCCCTTTTAATTAGAAATAAGTGTTAAAGTCTGGAACTTCGCCTTTTTTACCTTCGCTTGCTGCGTTGGTTGCCATCGGCGCGGCTTTGCCCAGGGATTTAAACATTGCTTCTAACGCTTCACCGTTTAATGCGTTAGCAACAATCTCGCCGTGAACTTTTGCTACTGCGGCGCGTTTTTCTGCTACTTCTTTATCTGCGTTTGCTGCGATCTCTTCTTTGATCGCTTTCTGATTGGTCTGTAACTCTTCTACGCTTGCCTGTACTGGTTTAAGTGCTTCAGCGATTGCATTCGCCATATTAGCGGTGATGGTTTCGTTAATTTCTTTCACCAGTTCGGCGCGTTCTTCTTTGGTCAAAGGCATGGGATCGTCCTCCGATTTATTGGCCTTAATTTTTTCGTTTAATGAGAAAAGACTGGATAGGTGTTCAGCGAACTGAGCGAACCAGGATTTACTTTCCTCGTTGGTTGCAAGCTCGCCATTATTGAGAATTATTTTATCAGCCTGTTTTTCATACGTGCAAACTTGAGCACTTTCGGCATTAGTAGCAATGGTCACTTCTTTGTCTGTGAAGTCCACGACGTAGACATAATCTGCATCCTTGAACAGTTCACGCGCCGCTTCTTCCAATTGTTTTTCAAGCGTGCGATAGCTGTTTTCTTTCATTGCCACAGCCATTAGCGGCTTCGCCTGGTCAGTGTTAACCATCAGGCCAACGCCCTGTTCAGGCGATGCGGCTGGCGGTTCATGCAGTAAGATGGCGTCATGGTCAATCGACATGATTTTGACCACGCTGTCAGCGCCCTGGGCCTTCATCTCTTCGGTGGCTGGCATACGCTCACGATATACGGCAACAGATGACCAGATCGGATCCTTGCTTTCTCCTTTCTCCAGTGCTTCCAGTCTGCTCAACAGTTCGCGGCCCTGTTCTGAATGGCTGGCAGTTTCAACGTCTACCCATTTTTCCACATAGACACGATTGCCGCGTAGCTCCACATTACGGTTCCATGCACCACAGAATCCAATATTCAGTCCTTCCGGGCTGAATGCGGAAACAAATTTACCGTCAACGGTAGGATGGCCCAGCGGTGCGAGCGTGCCTTCCAGGGATTGATAATTAGCAATGATTTCGGCTTCCGGGTAATATTCCCGATTCATAATGATATTGAAGGGCAACGTATACGACGGGACTACAATGTGTTCGCGCCCGTTATATGTTTCCCGGCGGATGGTATTAGCGGTTAATTTGGTATTAACCTGAATCAGTTCTTTATTCACGGTCTTTACTCCCAATCTTCACCATATTTAGCGTGCGCAACTTTGTAATTCTCTTGCGCTCGCTCAAGGATTCTTTTGTTTAATATGTTACCAGATTCATCCACCAGCACGGTAATTGTGCTACATTTGCAGTTAATTGAATTAGGGGATTTGCTCCACCATTCGCGCTGCTCGTCTATGGTGTACGTTTTCCCGTGCCGCTGTGCGTGTGATAGCCTGGTAGTCGGTGACAATGCCGAAATGTGCATTTGCATAGTGCGCAAATTAAGCTCTTCCGATGCAGCCTCGGCCTCATCCATACGCGCTGTGCGTAACGCTGTGCATATTTCAGTACGGGCAATACGCTTGCACCTGTATAGCGGCAATTGCGTCTCCTGCTGCAATGTGCGTGCTATTTCGAGTGGGTTTAAGCCACGGGCCATGCCTTCGGTTAATCGGCGGGCCATATCCTTTTTGATCTGTGCCGTAAGCCCGCGCATCTCTTCAAATACACTGGTACGGACCAGGGCAAGGCGCGTGCGATAAGTCTGACTGGTTAATACCGCCGACACTTCGGGGTAAGCCCTGGAATATGTGACTGACTGGTTAGCGAGGTTGGCATATTCCTGTGCAGTACCGCGCTGATATGCCACTTTCACGTATTCCTGCCAGAACCAGAAGTTTTCCGGGTCAGTAAGGTCGAATATCTCATCAATCATGTCGCTGGCGTCTTCCAGCAAATCATGAAGCTCGTCAATGTAGATCTGGAAAGTGTATTTCTCATTAACAGCCAGGGTATATTGCATCCGGTCCAGTATAGCGATATACGGATCCGCAACTTTCTTAAGGCAGGCTTTAAAACGCTTGATAGCACCGGACCTCAGCTTCCCTGTCATGGTCGGGTCTTCGGTGTTAGATGGCATTATCGCGGCTGGAGGTATTCGCCTGATTATCTTCTTCACCTTCATCATCGTCTTCCTCTTCCGTTTCTACTACACCTGCAGGGCCATCGTATCCGGCAGCCTCGCGGATCTCGTCACCGCTAAATATCTCTTCACCAGTAGCCAAACAAGCCTGATTGATTTGTGCCATTTTGTGTGCCGCTTCCAGTAGTTCGGCTTTAGTCATGGCGTTCAGGTCATTCCATATCACTGATACGTCAATTGGCATACTGATAAGGCGGAGATCTGCCATCTTGCAGAATAGATCCTCAAGCTCACCGCCGATTTCCTCCCTTCGGGTCATACAGCGGCTGTTGAAGTAGCGGAGGTCTTCGGTTGATGCGCGTTCGCCCTGCTGGTTCCCAACCAGGATGCGGGTAGGAATATCAATACCAGCGGCGGCAGTTTGCAGGTTGACGTCATAGGTTGCCGACGGGTCAGATACTGCAGTCACCAGCGGGCTAACTGTGGCCCCTTGTAATGCCATCATCACGTCGTTACCCTTATTCATTTCATTCGCTGCCTCGTTGAATTTATCCCGAAGCTCGGTGACGTCGCATCCGTATGTAGCTGCCAGTGACCGGAAGTCAATGTCCTTGTCGAATGAGATAGCAAGCTGGCGTGCAGCGTTTTTCAGGAATGATTCACCGCTACCACCTTCCACTTTCTCAAGTGACACAAAGGCGTTATAGGACGGCTCAAGGAAGGCGATTGCATCATCAGAATAGTCGCCAAAGATAAATATGCGGTCAGGGTGGATTCTTCTGGCAATGATCTTACTGTTAATGCGTTCTTTGTATTCCCACCATGTCGGCAGGCCATAATTTTCACTGTCCGGGTCTTCTTCGAACTCCTTCGGCGTAAGAGCACCAGCCCATGCCGGGGTAAATTTGGCGATACCTACGCCTTTTGTGACTGGCTTATCCCACGGCTGGTTATCTCTGACATGAATCAACAGGCCGGCATAACGACCAATGAGGCGGCGGCGATCACATTCGGCAATAGTGCGCCAGAATCTGTTATCAAATTGTTTCTTGATTTCTCTTTCCCAGGGTGTTTCCTTTTCGGCTTTCTCGTCTTCAGTACCTTCTATCAGCGTCGGCGTGGTGCGCCAGCAAGTTGTGATAATCTTCTCTACAGCACCATGAGCGATGCCACCGCGACGATACAGTTTGTATAGATCGTCGTACGTGATCTCTTCTTTGAATCCGTATTCACTCCACGCGGCATCCCGTTTGGCATCTATCCCCATAGTGAATGGGTGGGCTGCTGCATAGCGGGCGTATGCCGCATGGCGTTGAGACAAGGCAGCATTAACCGCCAATTCTAAATTGGATGGCATAATGTTTACTCCTGAATACATGTTTACGCGTTGCTACGCGAAAAATAGAAAAACTTGTGGGTAGTTGTGAGGCAGATTTTAAAATCCGCGCAGGCGTTTAGGTAACATGAGGCCCATTGCCTGTGGTTGGCTTAATTCAGTGATACCCCATACCATTGCGTCCATACGGTCAGGGGATTTTTTAGCGGTAGCTGGCACGTATTCCATCATTTGATTTTCCAGCGTGTACAGTTCACCAGTGTGTGCGACCCTTCCTTGCGCATACAGTGCAGATATTGGTTCGGCACGGGCGAATTTACCTTTGCTTGCGTGAACCTTAACAATGCGGCCTTTGAATCCGGCATTGCGTAGCGTGGCCTCCGCCATTTCCCCGCCCTGGTTGGTTTCGATAACTATCGCGTCAGCCTCATGGATGTCATAGGCGTTCATTGCTGCGTGCGCCCAGTCGTTAGGCGACATGCGGCCTGAATAGTCGCCGTCAACAGAATACTGAGCATTCTTACCGCCACCGTAAGCGGAACACGCCACGATCCCCGTTTCGTCCGACTCATCAGATGATGTTGTCGCCGGGTCAATGGCTACCACGGTGCGGATCTTGTCCTGCGTTATCTGCATCCGGTGCGCTGCGGTTATCATCGCTTCAGTCCACAATGCACCCTCTTCGTCGAATTTACGCGGGCGCTGCATGTACTGGGCCTCAAATGACCGCCTGTGTGCTTTCAGTCCAGCTTCATGATCGTCATTGTGCTTCCTGGACCACAGCCAGCCGTCTGGCAGGTTGTGAGCAATAGGGATGGCGAACTCGTTTTCAGGGTACAAATCCCAGTAGTCAACGCTGTTGTCAATCTTCACTGGCAGGTTCAGATGATACCACTTCTCACCACTGCCACCGCGCAACAGGTAGCCGGACAAATCATCGTAGTGGATGCGCTGCATAATGACGATAACAGGCGTTGTTTGCACAGCCAGACGTGACGCAAGCGTGTCGTTATAGTTAGTGTTAACCTGCTTTCTCACCACGTCAGAATAAGCGTCAGCGGGTTTTAATGGGTCATCAATGATTAGCGCACCGTTAAATCCCGGTTCCATATACCCAGCACGGAACCCAGTTACCTGGCCCAGCGATGAGGTTGCGTACACGCCGCCACCGTATTCGGTCCACCACATCGATTTACTGTTTGCATCGTTGCGGATCTTCATGGGCCACATTGCCTGATACTCAGGCGTACAGATCATGTTTCTTACGGTCGAGGAGTTGAGTAACGCGAGGTTATTGGAATAGGAAACGTGAAGGAATCTTGTGCGGGGATTTATTGCGAGGGACCGTGCCATCATGTTGATGGTAGCGATCATGGTCTTACCGTACCCTGGGGGAATGTTGATGATGAGTCGGGTTATCTCACCATTGACAACGCGTTGTAATGCGTCGCGGATAGCTAAGTGATGGCCTGACAGTAACATCTTCGTCCCGTTCGCTTGCTTGTAAAAGTAGCGATTAAAAAACAGGCCATCGTTTTCACATTTGGACTGAATAACTCGTTCTCTGATTGTCAACATAATTACACCTCGTTTTCTACTTCCTGAACGATGCGTGCAATTTCTTCTTTCGTCACTTCAACCTGTACGGGTGACTCTTCCCTGTTGCCGACGATTTCCTGCGTGACGCGTTCGCCATACTTACGCGGTTGCAGTTTTGCTAATAGCCATTTGCGAGTCTCAATCATCAAATGGTGTCTGTTCAATTCTTCCTTTTTGATGTTCTCTGGCGCGTCAGCAAGATCGATAATCTCATCAGCTAACACCTCGAAGCCGATCTCCTTCGCGCGTATGTACATGTCCAAAAACTCTGGCACGTCTCTGAACCACTTAAGGATTGTTGAGCGTGCGGGCATACCGGGCATCTTCGAAATTTTGTTAATGCTTTCGCCGTCCGCCACCAGTTCACAGATTTCCAATGCCCTTTCTTCGGTATAACCATGCGGACGGCCCGTCTTTTTGGCTGCTGGCTTTTTATTGTCAGCCTCTGCCTTTTTCGTGCGGGCCATATTTCACCTCTTAATATTTGTTGATGATATATACGCAAGCCACAAAACTTGCGCAGTATGTTAATACTTCCAACCAGTCGAATAGCTCTTTCATTGTTTACCCTTCACATAATAGAAAGCGCCCAGGTAATAAGGACGATAGCCAAAACCATATAGATAAAATCTGACTCCCTCATGTTGTCCATCCTGCTTACGCGAAGAAAACGATAACAACTAACAGCGAACTTATAGCTATGATTAAGAAATCACTGTCAGACATTGATAATAAACCCCACAATTACAACCGCTGCGATACATACGAATAATACGGCTTCGATAGTTTCCATATATTCACCTATTGAGTCAGTGCGATCGTAGTGAGAACAATTGCGACAATCAGAAAAAAGAAATCAAGCCATTTCATTTTTTAAACCCCCGATAAACATCAACAGCAATGACTACAACTACAGCCACCAGCAATAGCATTTCGTATGCGTTCATGCTTCACCTATACAACATTCTTCCACCAGAAATAGATAATGACGGCGACCAGTGACCACCAGATGAGATCGTAAATATTCATTATGAACACCTTCAGCTTTCAATGAATATCATGATCGCCAGCCATACAGCGACGCAGGCAGAAAGGATAATGAGCGGGTCAATCATCTTGCCACCCCACCTAATACTTGCTCATTACGGTTATCAGTACGGCTATAATAAAACCCACCAGAAATACAGAAATACCGATCAATCCGGCAATGATATAATCATCCATAACATTATTCACCGACCAGTAATATTACAGCGGCAGCCATTCCGATAAATACACCTGGCAGGAAAGTAAACATAATCACCCCCGTTTAAAGCTCATAACACGCGGTACAAGCGCCTCTTTTGCTTTAGGCTTACGCTTGCCTTTCTTAACTGGTTTTTTCTCTTCTTTCGGCTCATCTGCCTGTTCAACTGCCTGTTCTGCTGCATCAGTCGCCTTTTCTGCCTGGTCTAATGCCTTCTCAACGACTTCAGCGGCCTGCATAGCTGCCAACTGTGCTTCGTTAGATTCAGCCAGGATCGGGAAGAATGCGTCAAAGATGCGGCCCACCATGTAAGCATACGTCTCGTTTGCCGGATGGCTTGGATCAGTGGTCGCTACGACGCCTACATCGCTCAGTACGTGGAATGTAGTGTGTGCGCATTCATGGACCAGAGTACCAAGCTCATTATCGAATACTGCGATCACGTAGAAGTTACCGCCTTTCTCACCAGTGCAAGTAAGTGTTAAACCTCCTGCCAGTTCAAAATCAGGTTCGATTGGGATACCTGCCTTTTCGCAAAATTCGTAAAACATGTCGCGAGTAGGGCAGAAGAAAACTGTTGTATGCTCGAAGAGCGGGACTTTGAATTGAGGCAACTTAATGCCTTTACCCTTAGCCATCAGAATATTCCTCTATCCTGAAAAATATAACCCCCGCAAAAACGGACACCGCAGGGAGTGAAAACAGCTATAAAACACTAAAAACGGCGCTGTGTGAGTACAGTTTTTAGAATTTTATAAAACTGGATAATGGCGCTTTCTTCTACCCAGGTAGCGCCGGACCTGCTAATGAGGCTGTTAACCCGGTATTGCGTGTTTTTGACTTTTCCGCCGTCGCTCGCGGGAAGGATTGGCCCGGTTATGGCTGGCTGGCAGAAACGGCGACACGCCCACGCGCTGTTATTCTTTGCGTAAGCACTGCGTTTTGATGTAGTCCTGCAACCCAGTGATTCTGGCGTCCTTCTCTTTTAGTTGTTCTCTGAGGGATAGATAAGCCGATTCAGCGTCGGGAGTGAGTCTACAGGCGGTTCCATCAATGCGGCTGGCGGTTCCGGTGGAGTCGGACACTCGCACGGGTATTGCGTTGACGTGCAGCCGGATAGTGCCGCTATCAATGCCAGTGCGCAGATCGGCAATGTCAGATCTGATAGCTTTAATTTCATCGTGATACCTCTTATCAAGTTTTGACAGTTCGGCGTTTCGCTCCTTCATTTGCTGGATAGTGTTACTTGCCGTTTTCAATGCGCCCTGTGTCGTCGTCAATTCTTCCTGTAAGCGCGTTACAGTCCCTTGATTCTGACATAGCGCGGCGGTAAGTCCTACGATAATGCAAACAACCACGGCGATAATTAACGCCTTTATCTTGTCCACGTTTCCCCCCATTCGCAAACGGCATATTCAACATCACGGCGGTTTATTAAACCTTGCCACTGTTTACCACCAGCATATATCCAGCGTTTAAGCTGGGCGCACGCTTCTGATTTTTTGCCGTCATTGAGTAGTTTTAGTAAGGTTGATGTTTTGAAATTTGTTGCGCCTACGTTATAGGCGAATGAATAAAGCGCCGCGCGGGTAAAATCTGATATTTCGACTTTAACATAGGGGTCAATCGCTTTTGCGGTTTTGTGGAGATCCTTGTTTAACAAAGCATCGCATTCTGATTGCGTGTAAGTCTTACCAAGCATGATGTCTTTTCCGGTGTGACCATAGCAAACGGTCCATACGCCGATAACATCACGATATGGATCGTACTCCACGCCCTCTAATGGTTTAACCATCACCGCCGCAATAGCGATCGCCCCACCAGCCGCCGCAGCAACAATCTTGTTTCTCAGCGATTGGCTAATCATTTACTTGTTCCCCATTCGTGCGTCGTGTTCCTCTTGCGCCCGCTTGTTCTCCTGTGATTTAAAGTAATAGTTAACGGCAAATGTGCCTATGGTTGATAAGATACCAACGTAAACAGCGACGTCATTAATGGTTATAGCACCGAAAAAAGCTGTTACCGCACTGATCACATACGCACACGCCCCCCGTATTTTGTCGAACATAGATTTACCTCCAACAAAGCAAAAACCCGGCGCGTGGCCGGGTAGTTACAGTTTCGCATTGTTAGGTAATATTTTAATCCGTTTGTTTTCGACCCACAAATACGGCTTTACTGCTTCCTGTATATCAGGCCATTATCAAGAAGCATTTGCATATGCCACCGATCCATTCCGCTTGATTCCCAGTATCGTTTTTCTGGATTCTGAATCATCACCTTGTCACCTTTAACCAAATAGGCTATGTCAAACAACTTATGCAAATAGATACCGTCTTCGATCTCGTTCATAAATCACCAACCTTGCGCCAATATCCGTGATTAACCATCGTGATGATCTCGACAGATGTCATGGGTAAAAACGGCTCATGCCACTTCTCAAACTGGCTTAATCGCATCATCCCTAATTCACCGAAAGGGCCATACCCAATATGGCCCAGGTATTCGCATCCAGTAGTAAAGCCAGGATATTCGCCTTTGCACCTGATCTTGTATAGCTTACTTGATGCGCTCAATGTCAATCCCCCCTGTTACACCCTCAGTCATTTTGTATTCCGCGACCAGTTCAGCACCAATCAATTCGACATCATCGTCAGGGAATGGATTAAGCGCCAATGACGCCAAAATAAAACACTTAACGTGATTCGCGTTATCAAGGCCTTTCACGTCAAAAGGAGGTTCAGCTACGTGGTAGCATTTAACGCCCGCCTCGTCATCAGTGGCTACACGGAAACATGCGCCAGGCTGTCCGGCGAATTGTCCTAATGTTTCCTTGTTAGTGAAAGTGCCACGGAAAACTTTAACGCTGACAAATTTAGACATTTGTTATTCTCCTTCGTAAAGAATTGTCACCAGTTCTGCATCTGTTAACGTATTATGATCTGCATAAAACCCGTGGCGCATTGCCATAAACGATATGAACTTCATAAGCACGCCCAATAGTGAAGACACTGTCATTGCTTGAATATGTACATTTAACTTGCATAAACTCACCTCACCACTTAGAGAAACGCGCCATGACTCGATTGTCAAAGCCACCCTTAACAACCCCTTTTGCGTGATCTCCGTAAAATTGCCACGCATCGCCATCATTATCTTTTACATAATGAATACCGCCCGCGCGTCGCCAATTGCTCCCGTTGAGAAGGTCAACGCTATATAACTCACCAACAGTAAAATGAGCAGTGTCAGAGTAAACACATCTTGCAAACATAATCAGAAACCCCCTTTATAATCGACAGTGTATTTTGCTATCAGCTTCCATTCACAATAGTTTTCCATGTCGCGCGGCTGCCAGCCTTTCATACCTACAGCACTCCGCGCACCGTGGCGGCGATAGTTATCGTTATAGTCAGCTATACACCACGGTTGAAGCACAAACATGTAATTGGCCTCGTTGACCAGGATCGCCATCTGCTTTCCTGTTGCCTTATCTTTCGCCCGGAAATAACTTACCCTGATTTTCATTTTGATATACCTCGATCAACATTTCTTCCTCAAGGTTGGCAGGACGTTTACGGAATACCCCTGCAAAAACCAGATCGTCGAGCAAGTCTTTGCTCTTAAATAGCCATTCCTTCATTATTACCCCATCGTCGCTGCGATATACCACGCCGTTTTTCAGAAAATAAAAAGTGTGCGTGTTTGTCTGGAGGTACAGATCTTCGTAAACGTCCATGATGTTAACCCTCGACTACTTCCAGCCCGCGCCCCTTGTCTCCAACGAAGTCGCCCAAGCTGAACGTATACGACCATGCCGGATTGATGTAATGGTCATCAGCGCCAGCGGCTATCAGGTCAGCACCGTTAATCATGCATGTGACATTATCGCTATGCACAACTTTAACGACCTTACCAACAACCTGTTTCAGTGACGGATAACCGTGATCGTGCAAGAATTTTACTTTCATCTTTACCCCTTATAAGTAACAGCATCAGAAAGCAACAACACAGCCAACACCTCGCCGTCATGTAACGGATCTGGAATACCAAAAAATATATCGCTTTTACTGTCAGGCACTACTACGCGCATATTGCCCTGTTTATCTTCATGCACGAACCACGGTTTTTCGTGTGGTTCAAACATGCCCCAAAGCAATTTAAGTTCTATCTCTTCACCCTCAGTGAATAACGAAACATCCCTTGTTGCTATAACCAACGCTTTCTGATCTGCTGCCTTCTTAGTTCTCACTCCTCTGTCTCCCAGCGCTCAATACTGATTAAAAAGTCCCGGATAGCATGGCGTTCGTCGCGCGTTGGTTTGCGTTTCCGGTAGATCCTGAAATCGAACCATTCTTTTTCCTGTTCAAAGTCCAGGTCGTAAGCAAGTGCCTCAATGTATCCGCATTCGTGATACTGGTACGCCACGCCAGCACGGACAAAAAAGCGGGTTTTATCCCGCTTGTGTTCATAGATACGCATATCAACCCCGTTATGCTGTTGTGTAACTGTCAGTCAGTATTTCATCTTTCATTCTGGCAAGCTGTGCGATGTTCATCGTGTAGCTGCCATCAGCGAAAAGCAATTCCGCCGCAGCGCGACGGAAAGAAATATCATCATGGTTACGTGTCCATGTAGCGATCACAACGCGTTTCCCGTTAGTGGCGAACATAGACAATTCGTTATCAACAACGTCGATAGCACACCAGATTTTTAGCTCCATGATTTATCCCCGTAGATCTTGAATAGTTCGCGCTCTTCCTGCTCGTCAAATATCCCCATATGTAGGTCACGCAGGCGGCGCATTGTGCGGAATCGTGGCCTGAACTCCTGGCTGCGTTTAATGTACTTACCGCCAATTGAGTAAATATGCCCGTATGAGTACCATCTATTCCCTACCCATATTTCGTATTCCTTGCCTTCGTAATTGAATTTTATCGTTAGCTCGCCGACTTCAACTATTAACCCTTTATCAATGATGTCGTTAAGCATTTCATCCCATTCTTTTAGAAATGGTTGTTGATAAAAGCCAAAAATCGTATTCACAGCATGACAGAGATAATCAATGATTATTTGCATATTATCACCACATCATATAATAAACGTTCTCATCAGCTAACATGTCAGCTACATCCTAACGGCAAACCGATCGTTTATTTCCAGCTTATCCATCATTCACCCCGCGTCACTCGTTTAATTTCGTTATCAGCCCGTGCCTCTTCTTTGAACAATTCGGCAATGGCGTCCTCATAGAAAGCACGGTATTTCTTCCACCATGTTGATCGGCTTACCGGAAAGACAAGCTGATTAACAGCCTGCCGAACGAGATCTACAGGGAAACGCGAGTACCCGCGCCCGCCGCAGTGCTGACACGTTTTGAATACTGGCATTTCCGCCGCTTCACTGGCTGATTTATCCGGCATTTCGCCACGGCCCTTGCACCTCTGGCAATGGTTTTTAACGTAGCCTTTGCCTCCGCACCGCGCACAAATTTCAGATGTGTATTCGCAATATGGATTTGGTAAATGCCCGTGACCGCCGCACTTAGGGCAAACTTTTTCGGTCGCTGCACTTTGGCAATAATCCCGAAACGCGAAAACTGCAACAAGAATGATAAGATCATTGCGTTTGGCCTCGTCCAGTTCCATAACGTATTCATAATCTTTTGCCATAGCCCTTAAACGCTCTGTAAGCAAAACTACGGCCTTATGTTTTTCGGCTTGTGATAGTTCCATCTTCCCTAAAAAAGCGCTGTAACCAAGCTCTACGCGCGATTGCGCCATACCTGCGGCAGTTAGTGCATCAGTAGTATTAAGCGCATCCGGGGACGTGCCCCGGCTTTCATCTGATAAACGCGGCGATTTTGGAAAGTGGAATTTCAGAATTGATTCCAGATTCATTATTTGCCCCCGTAACGCGCAACAAGTCTTTTGTGATCAGATATTGCCTGCACCAACTTTCTTTCAAGCTCTTTCAGCGCAAGCAATTCTCGCATGTGAAAAGCCTGTATTTGTTGCACAGTCTCTAAATCATGCTCATCGCGCTGAATATCTATTTGCAGATCTTTAATTTCGTTTTTCATTTGTCACCCCACATATTAATCGCGTATTCGTCAATGTTAGGTAGCAGGTCGCCGCGCTCGCGTACCTTAATAAACAAGCGCCCGCCTTTTATCTTCTGGCAGCGAACAATTTTTATAGAATCGATCTGCCCGTCATCGGTCCAGAATCCGGCATAAGTAAGGCTATCAAAAAGGCATTTTGGGATATTATCCAGATCTCTGATCCGGTTATCCGGCGGCGCGGCATAAATGGCTATTGCCAGTCGGCAAGATAGGTTGATGTTTAAACTTAATAGCTCAATGATGTCTTTTACTTGCTCCCGGTATTCTTTACCAACCTTGCTGATATAGTGAAAACCGCGTGAATGTCGGTAATAGCGGTTATTAGATGGCGGGTAAGGTAGGCTAAATGTATATTCGTTCATGCTGCCTTTCTCCTTAAGGCGTCTAGTTTAGCCTGATAAACTTTAATAATCTCCTTACATTCTTCGATTGTCCATTTATGGGTTTCGTTGTTGTTCTCCAGCGCCTCCACCCTTGCCAGGCCGATTTTTCGAATCAGTGCAGGGCGATAAGCAGGTATATTCCCGTCTAACATCTGGTTGCAATGTCTGCATTGTAAATGCACGTTATCTTCGTTGAATCGAAGATGCCCCGCCGCCGCCACCGATCTATAATGGCCCGCGTCGGCTCCGCATTGCTCGTAATAGTAAGTACCGCAAGATATACACGGTTGTCCTGCATCACGTTCGCGTATGTATGCGTTGAATACAGTTTGCGCCTGGTGAATCCAGTAACTTCGCGGGTGTAACTGCTTCCGCTTCCGGTTGCGTTCTTCCCTCTGGCTATCACGGCGTTTCTTCCGTTCCATAGCCTTCATAGCCTTTTCACGGTCGCGGCATAGCTGATCAAACTTCAGTTCTTCCAGACATTCATCACTGCACCACGTTTGATTGTGATATTTAGGCTCAAAAAAAACGCCGCAGCATTTGCAACGGCGTCTGATAGGTTTTTTTGGATTTTGCATAAAGATCACCCCAATTATTTTCGATTTTCGATTTCGTTCGGCTTTGCGGCGGATCCGGCCCTTAGCCAATGATCTACGCATTTGTTGCACTCGTTACAATCTCCTTTGTCGGGGTTACATAAATTGCACATTGCCCGCATTACGCATTCGCGCTCGTAGTCGTCATGCCACGCATACCTGTCATCGTTCATAATTTGATCTCCTTCTGTTAGGCGATGTGTTTCCGCATTTCAGCGGGGCCGGATTTTTAAAGAGCATTTCGTTTGATTGCAGTATACAAAATGGATACGACCAGACAAAATGAAAAGCGCCATTATGTGACATAAATCACACAATGACGCCATTTTGTAAGTTTCAGTCCGGTAAACGCGGTTGAGCGTATTACGATTGATGGCCCTGTCGTTAGCCAGGAATACAGCACGGGCAAAGCCACGCGGCGTTAGTGAGCGGATCATCTTAGTGCGTTTCGACTTTCCGCCTAACTTAGCGTGCTGCTTACTGTCTTCCCATTCGTCCGGCATTGGCACAGGCCGGAACAGCGGTTGTTTAAATCCGTTGCCGCACCAAATACAAGTTTTCTTCGTGTATGCGTCGCGGGCCGCTATGTATTCAGGGAAAGCAGGATGTTTGTCATCTTCCGGCAGGTAGCCGCCATAATCGCCGTGATTTGCGCCGTCATAGTTGAAGCAATAGCACTTATATCCAGCTTCCGCCCAGTCTTTAACGGCGTAGCCGCTGCCGTCGTACAGCGACCACACAACCCAGTTTCTTAGCCAGTTATTTAACCAGTGTTTAGCCTTGCTCATTTTCTGCCCTCAAACATGAAATAGCGGCGCATGATGATAGTGATCACCGTTACCGCTGCCATCTTTGAGATAAACTGCATTGCTGATATTTCAGGCATAAACGCCATAAACGACAGTGTGGGGAAGATCAGCGCATCCCCGATGGCTGAAGCTATGTTTGCAGGCCATCGTTTCGAGTCGAAATCACCAGGCAAAACCCGGTAAACACCGCCAGATATAAGCGCACCGGAAACAACCGCGACGAACGACGCTATCGCCACCATTCCCGCATCGTAATTTATCATTACCGTTATTGCGCCAGCGGCGGCGCATGTTGTCGCCGACCATTTAATACCGCCGTCATACAACAGAAAGTCGCGGATCATCATGTTGGCACACACAGCGGCTACCGTAGTGATCGGAATTACCCACGGGCCGCAATGGTTAACAATAAGGTTGATGATCACGAAAACGGCGACATAAACGCAGGCCAGTAACCTGTCAATTGTCACCCTTCCCATTTTGCTAATCCTCTTCTTGCTGATAGCCAAAATCCAAATCAAGCCGAGTTGAAATACAACCGCATTGAGGACTAAGCATTGAAGGAGGCAGCCCTTTACAGCTTGTTATTGCTGCATCTTTTATTATTCCGTCATTAATATTGGCGGCAGTGAACTGATTTTTCTTTAACTCTTCATCCCGATCATTCAGTATTTGTTCAGCTTTTAGTGCGTTGTAGCTGATTAGGTCAACCAAAGTATCAGTCGGGTCGCTACCATTAGCCAAAATGGCTTCTAAACGCGCCTCCTTAAGACAAATCAACAGATCCCATACATCAAGTGGGGTTAAATTTGCGCCCTTCTTAGCGTTGTATATAGTGGCTATTTTTGGCGCTGATTTTTCTTGTTTTCTGTCGTATCCGTTTTGTTTCCCCCTTTGCTCGATTGTTTCCGCTGCAAGTCGTAGTAAATCCGCTGCATTAGTCATTATCTGCACCTCTTGCATATAGTTCTTTACGTGTTATGTGAGTAAAAATGCATTCATGTTTGCACCGTGGATGCCAGATCAAAAACAAGCTGCCTTTGTTGTTTCCGCTTACTGGCTTACCCGTCGCAGCATTGATAAACGCCAGACGCCCGCGTGTGACCAATCGGCACTCGTTTGCAGTCTCAACGCCGTTCATGAACCAGCTAACAGAAATGTCAGCGGGCAACAGCATCACGCAACCGATGTGATTCCGTTGATGTTCTAGCGCCGCTTTATCAACAAATGGACCTGGATTTGAGTATGGCGGATTCATCCACACATAATCACCAGGCATTGCCACCGTTCCCCACGGATAAGTGAGCGTGTCCATTTCTTCGGTTATATATCGCGGAACTAGCGCATTTTCCTTATTTGCCGCAACATCAGCGACGAATTCGAACTCACAATCCATTCCCCTGAAAACTGGTTTCGGCGTCTGCCACAGGTCTTTAATCTCTTTTGGCGTATTGCTGCCTCCAAAATCATTTTTCATTGCTATCCCCCACCACTAAAAATAATCCTGGTCAGTTCCCCATCGGTTATTGAGATACCCCACCAACCACACAAAACGCTCAATGCTGATCAGCGGGGCGACCTTGCGATAATGCTTTTCTAATATCAGCCGCGTAGCTTTATCGCTGTAGCCGCTCCTTTCTACCTCTGCTTTGCAGGCAGAAAGCGCCGCCCGCGCGGCAGTTTTTACGGCGTTGAATTGCGGCTCTGACATATTGAACAAAGCCATAGGATCACCATTCGTCAGCCCAATCAGGCGCTACAGTCCAGCAAAAACCAATGAATGCGCTAACAGCCAATAAAGCGCGGGCAGCAAAAAGAATATTCCCAATGTCGTTAAATTCAGGCAGCGACCACGTAACAAACATGGCCGCAAGAACGATGGCGCCGATAACAGTCAGTGCCGCCAGAAAAACAAAAAGCGTAGCCAAAAGCCACGCCCCAAGCCAGTTTAAAAAGCCCTTTACCATTTTAAACCTCGTCTATTACACCGCCTTGCACGCGTTCCTTAATATCCCACGCATGAGGTTTACATAACTCATGGTAATAGTGATCCGGCCTGCTGCCGAAATACCATTTACCATCCATATAAAAATAAACGCCCGAAAATTTTCCGGGCGCTGCCTTTGTTGCTGCTTCTGGAATTTTCCATTCCCTGTAATATTTAAATTTCATGAGTTTTTAAATAACCTCTTCTAAATGCTTTGATGTAAAGCCCCAACCTTCTTATGTGCTGGACGCCATCAATGATGCGAACCATGTAAATTGCACCGTTCTCGTCAGATACGAAACGACAACCAAAACCCATGCTAACTAACTTCAGGTTGTCAGGTATTCTATAATCAGTTTTCTGTTCCATGTTTCACCTCATGTGATATTCAATAAACCACCTGATAAACAGGCATAAGGCAATAAAACCCCAGCAAATACACATGAATAGCAATGAATCGTCCATAGTTAAGCCTCGAATAATGCGTAGTCGAATTTTCCCAAATATCTTTCAAGGCTTACTATCTCAATTCCATCAGCGCACCGCTTCCACACAGACACCTGGTGTTCATTTTCCCGGAAGTGCATATTAGAAAGCACTTCATCTGCTGGATAGCTTTTCCCGGCGACGTAGGCGTCATGTCCTACGCCACCTCAGCACAATAAAGCATCAATTCGCGTGCCATCTTGTTTCCCTCCGTGCTGTAAACCTTTCGACTTCAGTTTACAAAACGGATTCGCGACCACAACACAAAACGTATAGCTATGTGATCGCAATCACAATATTAATGGAGTACGCGCTTTTCAGGTTCAGGCATTGGCTGTGCCATTTTACGCGCTTCATTAAGCACGCTTATTGCCGCCTGCACACCTAAATCATTCGCACGCATGTTGCTCCCAACCATTTCGCCATAAAACAGCGGCATGATCGCTCTTACATCTTCTTCGTTGTGCCCTTCATCAATGCACTTCTGTAGCGCTTTGGCCTCAAATATCTTCTTCATTACGCCGCGCATAGAATACAGAGCAACACTAGCCATATGGTTTTCGTCTAACGGGAAGATAACAGCGCTTCCGAACGCCAGCGGATCAAGCTCTTCCGGCACTGGCACGCGATCGTATTCCTCTTCCATGCGTTTCACGAAAGTGAGGCAGAATACATAACGAGCTATGGCAGTTTTTTCTTCAGCGTCTAAAACCACATAGTCGCGGATCGACGCGTCCATCATAATATCAACAATCTGTAACGCCAGATTTAAATCAGCGTCATACGCGCCAGCTTCCATATCTTTCAGCACTTCATGATAGTCCTTTGTTTCCACTTCATGAAAACTTGCGTCCTCAGTGTAACGAGTGATTAACATGCCATCGCTGCCGAGTGAATAAGCTGTTTTGATGTCTTTCATGATATTTATCCTTTTATAATGGATGATGCCATCTCATTTCAGTTTCTGGATTGAACGGGTTTCCTTCGCTTGAAAGGAACAAATCACGCGCCCGGTTTAGCTCTTCCTGGCTTACTTCAATTTCATCAATCTGACCGAACGATCCAGGCATCATCCGGTTTAAATCAGATAGCGGGCGCATAAGGCCGCAGCCACGCAACATCATGTCTAATGCGAATTGCCGCCGACCTGCCGCATCATTAAAGCGACGCGCATAAGGAACAACCACGATCCGGCGCTCGAACTCAATAAATAGCGATAGCTTGTTAGTCTGGCTATCATACGCTTTATGGAATTTAATTTTCATCTAACACCTCGATATATTGTTCAAGATGCCACTGCCCAACCTCGTCGTATTCCTCATCGAATATTGTTACTTGCCCGCCTGGGCCGAAATGAAAGGCAGTGGCGATAAATTCATATCCCCACCATGACATTAATTTTTCGCCGCCTTTCAGGTGTTTTACCTTCACCAATTTTATAGCCATACGCCGTACATCCCATTCAGTCCAGCGAACAATTTCCGCCAGTGGTCTTCAACATAAGCCCGGAACGGCTTAACGCGAACATTGCGGGCCTTCAGTTCAATATCATCAAAGTAGCTCGGCTCTATGATTGTTCCGTCCAAGTATTTAACCACTAGCGGGCGCTCTAGATCGTTATACATCTTATTCAGTACAACCAGGCCAGGGTCATCACGATATTCAGGCAACACGACAAGATCACCAGCCTTTGCATCCCATGTTTTCATCACAGTAATCCCCTGAAAATAAGGCTAACCAGCGCGGCAAATGCACCACAAAACACAACCACAAACAGGAAACAAATAATACAAAACGCGACAGTCACAATATCCTTACCGACTTTCATGATTGGCCTCACATGTTAGTAATAAGTTTAATGATCGCTACCGCGATATAAAGAGATACGCTGAGATACACCACAGCGATAGACAAGGCCGCAATCAGTGCGGCAATTTTTGCAAAATTCATTTGTCACCCTCCGCAATGAACTTATCAAGCCACTTGTTATTAGCAAGGCGTTCTGCATCTTCGCCGAATGATTTACGGTCATTCAATTCCTTGCGAGTAAGCAGAGGCCATTTATCATGCCACCCAGCCGACGTATCGAACTCATACAGCCCACCATCAAAAGTAACGTAGTCATCTACTGTGTCAGGCATTTCCTTATCAACTTCTTTTTCTTCGATCATGATTTAATACCTCATTAATCGTTAATGACCTGGCCCATACGCCCGCGATATTTGCGCATACGTGGATCGACATATTCAGGCCAATGCATATCCGGTTTTCTTTGCAGTGGATAAAAACTTGCCTGCCAGTTGTCGAACCATATTTGTTTTGCGTACAGGTCACTAAATCTTTTTGCCATCCGTTCCGCTGCCGTTCCGCATAAAAAAAGCCCATGATCGATATGATCACGGGCTTCTTTTAAAACTTGCTCTTTTGTTCGCGGTGGCGGTGGCGTTTTTAAATAATCAACCATCGCTAACCTATTTAATCAGAAAGGAATATCATCGTCGAAGTCCATCGGAGGCTGATTATTCCCGTTATTATTCCGCTGCTGAGGTGGCGCTTTCTGCTGTTGGCCTTGCTGCTGGCCCTGTTGGTTAACGTTCATAAATTCGAACTCGTTGACCGCCACTTCTACAGCAGTCCCCTTCGTGCCGTCGTTCCGGTCATATTGCCGAACATCCAGGCGACCGCTTACCACGATTTTTCCACCCTTACGAATATGTGGCGCTAATTTTTCCGCACGCTCGCCAAATACCAGGCAAGTGATCCACATAGTCCGTTTATTATCACCGTAGCCATTCGTCACAGCTAACGGGAATCTGCCAATCGCTTTACCGTTTTGCGTGTAATTAATTTCCATATCATTTCCGATGTTACCGCCAAGCGTGATTGAATTTAAGCTCATTAACCGATCTCCCCGTTAAGCTCTTTTAAGCGAATATCATAAACGTCTTTGGCTTTCTGTTGCTGCTCTGAATCTTTAGGAAGTAGCTTCCAGCACTTCCCGAATATCTCGCGCAACTTGTTAGCATCCGGCGCTTTCGCTGCCGCATCACAGAAACGCGCTAACACTTCATCAGGATTTGGCGGCGCTTTCTGCTGTTGTGGCTGTTGTTTTGGTGGGTTTTTCTGTTGGCGAGGCTGCTGGCCTGTCTGCTTAGCGTATGCGTCAGTATCAGGATCACGCGCATCGTCAATACAGAACAACCCGTTCAACGCGTATTTACGCGCGTAACTTGATGTCGCGCCAGTTAGCTGGCTCGCGTCCATGCCCTTCTTGCTTTCTTCTTCCCTGGCGTAAGCCGTTACAGCAATTTCATCCTCACCGTCGCTTAGCGTTGCTGTTGCTTTTACATAATAGCGATTGCCGATCAGGACGATTTCATCGCTAACAGTCAGCGTTATATTTTGAAGCAGTGGCTTAACCGCCTCCAGAATATCCTCCGCCGACCTGTAATTGTACCCACCAAAATTATTACGCTGATTTTTCGGCGCGTTCAACGTTTGTTGAATCGTCCACAATTTGTTGTGTAACTCTGTTTTCACTCTTTGATCTCCTTCGCTGTTAGCACTACATACAAGGCTTTATTCGCGGCGCTCCACATTTCGGCATCATGAAGCATTTCCGCTACAGCCAGTTTGAATTGAAGCGCCTGAATAACCATATTGTCACCTCCTGCTGTTTACATTTTGTATTAATGGTAACGGACTTTATCCAGGGGTTTTTCCCCTAACTGGCGTGGTTGCGTTGCGTGGTAGTAGTTGCCGCTTTCATTTTCCGTATACCATTTTGTTGCTCCTTTGCGACGTTCTTTAATGCTATTTGGTTTGCATCTTTCCTTGTTTGCAAAGCGAATAGCTTTATCCACATTGTCTGTTTTATTAATTGCAGGCGATGATTTTCTTTCGTTTTCTCTTTTTATTCTTCTGCGTTCCCTGGCATTCAGTTTACTGTCACATTTGCCATACATGATTGTAACTGTCATGTTCTGATCTCCTTATATCATTGATGATACTTAATAAAAAATCATCTTCGTTAATTGCCGCACTTCCAGCGGCTGACCAGATTGTTAAAGAGCAAGTAAATCTCTTTTCCCTATCTTGCTTCCTCCTTTTGCTCGCAATATACGCCACGTAAAAACACCAGTCAACACATTTTGTATACTTTTTTATAAAATTTATAAGCCATTGATATTTAAACAATAAACATGGTTTTCTGTTTACGTTTTGGCGTTTTTATGGCAAAGAAAAGCCGCCACCAGGCGGCTAATGTTTATGGCAGGTTTACGATCTTCGCATCAACAACCACGCCAATGATTTTTGATTCTGGATTCATAGGGATAGGCGGGTACAACGGATTAAGTGAACGCAAAAGTTTTCGGCCTCCATCAATAATCAACTGTTTAAACGTCGGTGTCTGCCCTTCCTCCAGTTGGGCTATAACAAGTTTTCCGTCAATAGCTGGCGCGTGCGGGTCAACAAGTATCATAGTGCCCGCTGGGATGCTTAACCCTTGCGGCGCGTTCATTGATTCACCTTTAGCAACCAGCCAGTAGCTATCATCTGAACAAATAACGCTAGTAGTAACGTGTGGTAATGTTGATCGGCGTGTGTCTTCCATATTGTTTGCTGCGTCCTTCCAGTCAACAACCGGGTAGCTACCTAAATCACGCGGCGGCGCTCCCGGCAACGTGTTAGAAACAGAATCATCAATAACCATTTCGTCATGAGTAACAGTAAATTGCCGACGCCCAAGCGCCCGCATGATGCGCGCAATATCTTCAAGATTCGGCTCACGGCGACCGTTCAACCAGTGAGAAAGGCCACCTTTTGTTATCCCCATAAGATCAGCCAATGAATCCTGGCTCATGCCCTGCGCCCGCATGAGTTGTTTTGCTAAGTCATACCATTTTGTTTTCATATCGCTACCCTATAACCTAAAAATTTTTGATGCAAGTCACAAAATGTATTTTTAAATCCTTGACCCGTTAACAACATTCTGTAAACTTGCTGACAAGGTAAAGCCATACTTGCAATGATGCAAGAAAAAAGGTAAGGGAAAGCACAAAAGGCCGACGCCTTAAGCTCTTTAAAAACCCGGTGTCGCTGCGAAGCGAAAAACAAATATCACGCAACGGCGGGATCTGTTGAGCGGTCAGTCACTGCTATCTAATGCTAATGGGATACCCGCCCGCGCGTTCACTCTAACCACAGGAGAAAACACGATGAGCATAAACATAATTAGCAAAGCATGGAACGTAAAACTTAACAGCCCGATTCAAAAACTTGTCTTAATGGCGTTTGCAGAAAAGGCAGACAACAAGGGCCGCGCACATGCTTCACGCGAAGAGATCGCAAAAGTCTGCGAACTGCCACTGCATACTACTGTTGACGCATTAAACTCATTAATCCGCAAAGGATTCATTAAACGCGCTGACGAATACGGCGAAATTTATGATATTGCATTGCCGGAGGAATGATCTATGAAGTGGTTCAAGCACGATAGCGACGCTAACCGCGATGAAAAACTTCAAAACGTTTTGTTAGATTATGGCCTGGAAGGTTACGGGCTTTATTGGTATTGCATCGAACTGATAACTTATGACGTGGATCAGCATAATCTAACATTCGACCTACGACATGACGCGAGAATCATTGCGAGAAACGTCGGATCTACTGAAAAACGTATAGAAGAAATGATGAAATACTTCATCGAAATTGGTTTGTTTGAATGTTCTCAGGGCCACATAACTTGTTTAAAGTTATTAAAAAGGCTTGACCAATCAATGACTTCTAAAAGCGCGTATAGGGCAGCCATAAACACAGCGAAGGAGCAATTAAGATTAGAAAAGCTAATCAATCCAACACAAAAAGGTCATGATAGGGTCATGACCGGGTCAGGAAAGGGTCATGAATTAGAATTAGAAGAAGAAAAAGAAATAGAAAAAGATAAATACACTTCGTGTATTGTCGAAAATGAACAAAAAATGGTCAATCAGGATGGCGCAAACGAAGCGGCATTGCGTTGCCTTGACTTCTACAACGACAAGGCAGGATGCAAATGTCGTGATGCTAAGCCATTCATGGAACTACTGACAGAAACAAAAACACGTAAAGCGTACACGGAGGATGAGATCACGTTAGTGATTGAGTGGGCTTTAACACAATGGCGTAGCCGTGGTGGAACACCTAAGCCTATAAACATTTGCCGGGTAACTAAATTTGATGGGTATCTGGCTGACGCTGAGAAATGGCGCAAGCTGTCAGCTACTGTAAACGCTGCCGACGTGGTGGAAGAATTTAACAGCACGTTTGATGGCCTGTTGCCACATGCCGAACTGGATCGGGATCTTGAACGCAAGATTTATGCGTTCACTGACTACCTGAAAGACAAAAGCATCAACGGCTTTGTCGCCTACTTCGAAGCATTCAAAAACACGGCTTCAGATTTTTACTTCGGCGATAGCTTTACTGCGACACTTGATTTCCTGCTTAAACCAAAAACGCTACGCGATACACGCGCAGGCGCTCTTTGACCAACAACGATCCGCAAAAATCAAAAATTAGCCACAAAACAAGCCCACCAGCGAGCTAAATTGCATTGGGTGCTACACTTGCATACCTTTAGCGGTTTAGCTCGTTAGCGAGCGTTTCAGAGAGGATTTGAAAATTGACGGTAAACACGTTTTCACCCAGGCTTTTGCCATCGCTGTCGCAATCGCTGTTAACGTGGTTTTGTTCGGCGGTTTGTTCCTTCTTGTCAATCCATAACCTTCATACCAGTCTGTAAATCAAAAATTAGCCACCTGAAAGCGCCTCTGACGCAATAAGACACTGCAACCTGTGCAATCGGGTTACGCGGTGGGATTTTTGCGTTGTAGCGCGTTTTACGGAGAAATTACAATGTCTGAATTAATGGTTTTTAATGCTGTTAAGATGAATAGTATTGAAATTTCGGAGTTGGTTTGTAAGCGTCATGATAACGTAAAACGCACTATCGAGACGCTGGCTAATAATGGCGTTATCCGACTCCCTCAAATTGAGGTTTTCGAAAAAATCAATAACTTAGGATTGCTTCGTGGCGTAGACGCTTACGTTTTTGAAGGTGAGCAAGGCAAGCGAGATAGTATCATTGTGGTCGCACAGCTTTGCCCTGAATTTACGGCGCGGCTTGTTGATCGCTGGCAGGAACTTGAAAAACAGGTACGCCAGCCAGCTTTGCCGGATTTCACTGACCCAGTGGCGGCGGCGCGGGCATGGGCGGATGAGGTGGAGCAAAAACGATTAGCACAGAAAGAAGTTGATCGTCTGGCGCTGGAAAACAAGGAATTAGCGCCAAAAGCGGCTGTCTGTGATGCGATTGTAAAAAATAAACAGCATCGCAATGCTACACAGGTTGCCAAGCCTTTGGGTATGACTGCTACGCAACTCAACAAAAAACTTGAACAGGTTGACGTGTACGATACTCGAATTAAGCGCGGCGGGCGTATGTTCAAACAGTGGTTCGTAGATGAAGGCTATGGAGTGGTAAAATGTTCGGCTGATGGTTACGTTCAATCACTATTTACTGCTAAGGGCCAGATTTGGGTATCTGAACTTTTTGCTTGTAAGTAGGTATACATTTGTTAACTGGAGGAATTAACATTATGTCGCAAAGAAAAATCAGCGATGAACAGTTGATCGCTGAATACAACAACGGTTTAACGTACAAACAGATCGCTGAAAAGTACGGCATGTCTAAACGCAATGTCGAACGCTTGGGCGCAAAACTGGCAAAACGCGGTTTAATATCAACGCGCCGTGCTCCTGGTTTTGGGGTTAATGGTGAGTCATTGCTAGTCGATAAAAACGGCAATGTGATCATGCGCTGGATTAAAACAGCCCGTGACCGCGAAGAAATGGAACAGCTAATGGAAGCGGCCCGCGACGCTTTCACGGATGAAATACCACGCGCGGAGACTGTGCCAGTGCCGGAAATTGATTTTCAAAAAAGCCTGGCCCTTTATCCGGTATTTGACCTGCATATCGGGGCGCTTGCCCACAAAGCTGAATGCGGCGAGAGCTACGACACTGGGATCGCTGAACGTGTGTTGAATGACTTCTTTGACTACGCTGTTGGCGCGGCCCCTATGAGTGAAAAAGCGGTTCTGCTTCTCGGTGGCGACCTGCTCCATTCTGATGGCATGATCCCGGTGACGCCGACAAGCGGGCACGTTCTTGACCAGGATAGTCGCTACGCAAAACTTGTTTATGTGGCGATCCGGTCTGTCCGGCGGGCGGTCGGGAAGATGTTGCTAAATCATAAAGACGTGGAAATTCAGGTTTTATCAGGCAATCACGACCAGTCGGGTATGATCTGGCTACGTGCGGCGCTGGCGGCTTTTTACGAAGATGAACCGCGCGTGACGGTTGATGTGTCACCTGCTATCGTCCACCACACGCAGTACGGGAAAACATTCCTTGCTTACCACCACGGGCACACTATCAAAAAACCGGAAAATTTATTGGCTGCTTGCGTAGCTGACTGGCGCAAAGATTTCGGGAAGTCGGTTGCTGTTTATGCTCACACGGGACATCTGCACCATCAATCACTAGTCGAAACGTCACTCGGAATTGTTGAGCACCACGGCACACTAGCGGGCAAAGACGCTTATTCAACTAATGGCGGCTGGCGTTCGCGGCGTATGGCAGCGGTTATTATTTACAGCCCGGATCATGGGGAGATCGGGCGCTTTGTTTATTACCCTGAATTTTCCATTTTGTAAACCGGAGGCAATAACATAATGGTAACTGAGCAAATAAACTCGCTACGGCAGGAACGTGAGGCGTCAGTTATCGGCGGGCTGCTGTTGGGCGGCCTTACTCCTAACGCGCAAGATGTTCTCGCCACGCTTGAACCTGAAGTGTTCACGATCCCGCTATATAAACGTGCGTTTGAAGTTATCCGGGCACAAGCCAGAAACAGGAATCTTATCGATGCGTTGCTGGTCGGTGATGAGATTGGTAATGAAAATTTCGTACCGCTAATGCAAACGGCGCGTTCGTGCCCGTCTGCTGCCAACCTGAAGGGATACGCACAGTTACTACGTGAAGAGCACCAGCGGCGGCAGATGTTGGAACTTATCGACGATATACGCTACAAGCTGGAGACGGGTACGCTTGAGGTCGTTAAAGAGACGATGAAAGATTTTGATTCCCGGTATTCAAAATTAAAGGTAACGAAAGATAAGATCATTCCGGTTCTGTTGCGCGATGCGGTACAGGAATACACGGACGTTTTAAGCAAGCGCATGGAATGCGGTGTCAATTCTGACAACATCAAAACAGGTATCGAACCACTCGACGAAATGCTGGGCGGCATTAACGCTACTGATTTGGTGCTTCTCGCCGGACGCCCTGGGTCTGGTAAATCTGCGTTAGCGCTGACAATTGCCCGCGCAGCCGCTGAACGCCCTTACCCTGGCAGTAAAGATCAGCGTGTTGGCGTTTTGTTCTTCACGCTTGAAATGTCGCTAGATCAAATGACTGAGCGTGCTATTGCAGGCGCTGGTAATTTATCAACGGACTGCCTACGCAATCCGGTAAAACTTGATGATGAGGGTTGGGCGCATGTAGGCCAGGGGATGAGTGCACTTGCTAACCTTGAGGTGTGGATCGTTGACGCATCGCAGTTAACGGTTGAGGAAATACGCGCAACAACGGAACGCATGAAGCAAGATCACCCGAACTTGGGTATGGTAATGATTGATTATATCGGTTTAATGCAGCTTGCTAAGGCAGAACGTCACGATCTCGCCGTGGGGCAATTATCGTGGTCGTTAAAGATGATGGCGAAAGAATTGCGTGTACCAGTGTTGGCGCTGGCGCAACTGTCACGCCGCGTTGAGGAACGACCGAACAAGCGCCCTAACAATTCTGATCTTCGTGATTCTGGCAACCTTGAGCAAGATGCCGACAGGATCATCATGGTTTACCGCGATGGGTATTACGACGAACAGTCTGTTGCCCGCGAATATATGGAAATCATTGTGTCAAAAAACCGTCATGGTAAGTCTGGAACTGTTTACCAGCGGTTTGATGACAACGGTAATATCTTGCCATGCGACCAGGCTCGCGCAGCCGCCGCGTGTATTCAGTCAATGAATCATCGCACAAGCCGTTTTAACCAACGAAACAATCAGAATAACACATCTTTTTAATCAATCTTAGCAAACGGCTTACCGGAAAGTTTGCCGCTTTCTGGTGGCTGTTATCGCGTTTTAAATGAGGCCAAAAATGAACACTGAAATTGAAACAAAAATTATCAATATCCTTGAACTTGATGGCATCACAACAATGCACCAATTACGCCAGAAAACAGGTTTATTGGCTGGGGATGATAAGGATGGAATCATGCCTGAGACAATTAAACACTTAATAAAAAACGGTATCGTCGAACGCGTGTATACATGCTTTGGACGCCGCCGCCGTCTGCTGGGTTATCGTATTAAACAGTTATATGCTGAACGTCGTGAGCGCGTCGCTGCGTTATTTGGTGACTACAGCGTTAAAAAGCGTATGCGCGACATTAGCGCGGAAACAGGTATTCCGTGGAATTATCTATCTCGTACTCTGCGTTTAATGGTTATTGATGAAACGCTTTGCGTTGACCCTAACCGACACGGGGTCAATTTTTACTCACTGTTTAAACCTGGGCGCTTCGGTCACGCCAATGATTTGGTGTTTGACTTTGACAGCCGCCTGAACGAATACCGGAAAAATAACGGCCTGCTACCGGATAAACCAGTGTTTGAGATTGAAAAACTTAACGGCGAAACGGGGTTGGAATTATGAGACGGGTAATTTTTTATTCAGTTGAAACGTTTATTGACGAATCTCACTTTAAATTCACATGCGATCCTTGCGGCACGATGGTTTATACGCCGCCACTAATGCGCAAGTATAAGCATGTAAAATTTAACCGTGCGTTTGTGCCTATTCGTTACGCTTTGCAGGCGTTGCGCGGTGAGTTACGAAACACAATGCGGATTGTGTAAAGGTGGGGCGATCATGAACAGGGAATTGGATTTAACTATTGAAGACTTTAGCACGATTGCGGAATACATGCGCAGCGACGATCCTGATAAGCCTGTTGTTGTTGATATGAGGTACTTAAAAAGCGCTTTTATGACAAGCTCGCGCCTAATTTCTTTGCGGGCGATCATGTATGCGCGGCACAGTGGAAAAATAGTAACGGTGTATCATGAGGCAAATCAGATTTGAAATAGTAAACGACGCCGTGAAAGAAAACGCTATCAGGCAGATAAAGGAAATACAGCCTGATAGCAAAAGCCCGCTGGTAATTACCATCAAGGAGAAAACCCGCTCGCTTAGTCAAAACAGCCTCTTGTGGGCGCTATTAACAGACGTTAGCGATCAGGTTAATTGGTACGGAAAAAAGCTGTCGCCGGAAGATTGGAAAGCGGTATTTACTGCCGGGCTTAAGAAATATGGCGTTGTCCCTAACCTGGATAAATCAGGTTTTGTTGTGCTGGGTACGTCAACCAGCCGGATGAGTAAGGCTGAATTTAGCGAATTAATCGAACTGATCTACTCGTTCGGCGCGGAACATGGTGTTCAGTGGTCTGGCGATACGAAGTTAAACGAGGAATTTATAAAACGCTGGGGGAAATAATGGTTCGTTATTACATGGCTAAACCTACAGGCATTTTATATAAGATTGATGGCGAATACGTTTACTATTTTCACAACCAGGCGCGTGAGTGGCGATTGTGTCACGCGCACTTTCAACACGAAATAGAAAACCATCCTGAATACTTTATCAAAGTTGACAATGTAACGGTGGCGTAACATGGCAATTAAAACACCTCGCGCAATAGGAAGAATATTTCATCGTTTCGACACTGATATTCCAAGTTTTGAAGTAACAACGTTTTTAAGCTATTACGATTTTGGTACTGAGTATTACGCAGGATCTAAGATTGGCGGCGAGAGTTATACGCTGATGGCTAATACGTGGAGTTTTGTGCGCTACTCTGAAAAGGATGATGACGGTATGAACAAAGAAAGCGAAATTACTGATGAATTAATCGAAGATGAGCGCCATGATTGCGATACTCAACCAGAAAAAACGGAATGGTTGGCGGGAGAAAAACCTCTGGTTGGCGTGTGGCTTGATTGCGTAGGTCTTACGAGCAGAACGGTTCTCGATGTCGTTAAATTTAAGTATATCGGCGATAATTGGGCTATCGCTCACAGTAGATTAGTATCAGATGTGGAAACAGCAATACCATGGAAACAATACTCTTACCGCATTCACGTTGACCCGAAAGAAAAGGCGCTCGCTGAAATAGCGTTCGCGCTGGCTACTAAGGTAATGGGTGAAGACGCTGCAAGCGAGATCGACTTTAGCCGCGACAATGATTTTTCGTGCGATTATCGCAATATGGCGCAAGCTATTATTGATGGATGTATCGGACACATTGAATACACGGGGAAAAGATAATGGATAAGGTCAGGACAATCCTTATTAATCGTGAGCAAGTGCAAAAAAAATGTTGGGCGGGCTTAGTAAGTCCGCCTTTTTTAAGCTCGTTAAGAAATGGAAAGATGCTGGAACTCCTTTCCCTGAACCTGTTAAGGGGATGCCAGCGTTAAAGCGCGGCGGATCTCTTTACCGTTATCAGGATGTCATTTCATTTTGTAAATCAATGGGCTTCATGTAATAATCAGCCAGCTTATTCATTGCCTCTATTTGTTCCCTCGCATAGTCATACTGGTCGTATATAGCAAACATCCCAGCCAGCTTATGCCCCAAAACCTTTTCAGCGACGTGCGGCGCAACGCCAAGCGCTGAAAGGTTTGTCTTCACGGTGCGGCGTAGATCGTGACACGACCACGGCTCCCCCGCCCTGGCCGCCCATCCTCATCATTAAATCCCTCGCTGCTGTTTTCGGCACACTTCTATCCACCGCTTCATCCCTTCCAGAAAGCACAGGAACGAAAACAAAATCAAAGCTATGCAGATCCATAGCCTCACGCAATAAAGCCACGCTAACGTCGGATAATCCGCGTTTAAACTCATTCCTGTTCTTACTTAATGCACCCGGAACCGTCCACACGCATCTATCAAGATCGAAATGCTCTCGCCTTGCGTTTGTCAGTTCGCTTGTCCTGCACCCGGTAAATATAATCAGCTTCATCAATATCTGGTTCAGCCGCGCCATTTTGGAACTGTCTATGAGGCTAATTAGATAGTGGATCTCCTGTATTGACAAAACGCGCTTGCCTTGCGCTGGTTTTTTGCCTACGTCTTTAACGCACAGTAATGATATGTCGTCACGATCCACGCGGCGGCGAATGGCGTATTTTATTACGGCCTTCATTCTGTTGAGAACTATACCTGCCTGAACTGGTGCGCCGCCATTAGCTACCTTTCTAAAAACCCCCTCCCACATCATAGCGTCCATATCATCGACTATATAGCTACCGTATGGTTTTATGACGTGCTTACCTAACATGGCCTCAACCTGCTTATAATTGACCATGTTCCTTGCCTGCGGCGATTCCATGTACTCCCTTACAATATCCTCAACCGTTGCCCGTGTCGTAACGCGGGAAAGGTGCATTCTTTTTGCTACCGATGGATCTCGTCCTGAGTTTAGCACCTCCCTGTGCTCCGCCACCGCCGCCCGCGCTTCTTTGAGCGTTATTTCTCCGTATGTGCCAATCTTCATCCGTCGAGGCTTGCCGTTGAATCGGTAGCGATACTGGAAAGATATAACGCCGCGTGGGCTTATCCTGGCAGACAATCCGCCAGCGTCCGGCACTTCTTCCGGGCCGTCGTATGGCTTGCCGTGAATGTTTCGTAATTTGGTATCTGTAAGCATGATTTTTGGTCACTATTTGGTACACAAAAAGAAACGAGGCGTTAGCCTCGTTTCGCGCGGCGATGTTCTTCGCACATCACCTCTTATTTTTCGCTTCCGGTCAACTTACTGACAAGCGCTTCAAGTTTTGCTATCCGCTCATCCATAACGGCAATGTTGGCGCGTAGGCTTGCGTTTTCCTCTTCCAGTTCGGTGACGCGGTTATCTGTTTCGCGTGCCACCTGGACAAGTAAACCAGTCACTGCGGCGTAGTCAACATTGAGATAACGAGTTTCTTCGCGTAGCTCGTTGCCGTCAACGGTCGGGCCTTGTAACGCTTCACCGTAATGAGTAAACGATCCCACAGCTTCCGGAAGCGCCTCCATGACCTCCTGAGCGATAACACCAGCGTAAGGCAGGCCGTTCTCTTTAAGGGTATAAGTGTATCCGTTCATTTTACGGATTGCTTCGGTAGCGTCACCTATAACCTGAATGTTGTCTTTAAGGTCGCGGTCTGATGATTGGTTAACTGTTGTGCATGTGATAGCACCCTCAACAGCAAGCGAAGCAGAACCATCGGAGAAGTATTTAGCCATAAATAGCGTTTTTAATGCTGTCTCCTTGTCGCTTGTGTCAACAACTTTAACTTCATAATTCAATGGAACCGAAGAATCCCCCCACGTCACTATATGTGCGTTTGCTGTTGTTGACGCATAAGGTATATGCCTTATAAAACGTGTGTATGAGCTATCAACGATGTAATGACCGTAAAACTTGTTCGTGGCTGTCCATGTGTTTGCTTTGTTAAGCGTTGCAAGCTGACACCAGCCTTCATCTACTCCGGCCTCAAAACTTCTGGCGTAGAATTTTGAGTTGCGCCCTGCGAATTGGGTGGCGTATGTGCCGCTAAATCCAACATGAAAACCGCCATAAGTTAGGCCGCTTTCAGGTGCGTTAAGATTCCCGGCAATAGATTTAAATTTGTTTACTCCGTCTGATTGTTGTGCGTTCCAGTCCTGGTCTGAATACACTCCTAATCCGTTAGGTGGCTGTATAATTCCGTTTGCTTGTATAACCAAGTATGAATCACCATACTTATTGCGAAATGCATCACTGCAATAGAACCCTGATAAACTACCTGTGAAATCAAGCAGGTTGCCATTAATGCCGTAAGTATCCATACTGACCCCATCCGATGAATCAGTGATACCCCATTTATAGGTTGGGCTATTGGGTTCAGTATTACGACTCCAGTCAGCGGCAGGGATTGTCACAGTAGAACCAACAGTGGCGGCAAGACGAATAGGGAAAGCGTCACCGCGAACATAGATCGCGTTGTATTCGTAGTCACCCTTACTGGTTCCGCGCACGCAAAGTATCGCGTTTTTTTCTTTTGCGTAGCAGAAATAATGACCAAACGCAGCCATCCCCATATCTGACCAGCCAGCAGAACGCACCCACACATGAAGCGCGTTGCAGTTTGGTTCCTTAGAACCCTCAATTGAGTTTGTTCTCATTGCGATTTCGCAAAGGAAATCACCGTTAGAGTGCGATGGATGTTTGACAATTACAGGGTAATATTTATCAGCTTCCGCACCAGTAGGGGCATCGTAATCAACCCAATGCGCAATACCTGCAAACGGGATTTGCATATTGGTTTTAGTTTGTTCAATGTTTGCTGGCTTTGCCATTGCGGTGACCTTAAGGCGAGGGACTTCTATTTCATCTTTTGCATAGTTGTAGCTAATGCAGCTACCACCAATTGGCGTATTCCAATGATTTTTTTCTATACGCCAGTTCCCACCATCACAGATGAAAGCGTAGTCCGGCGCACCTTCAGGTCTGTCAGTCTCATCAAATTTTATTGTTGGGTGCATGCTCGTCAAAGTTAGTGGCATGCTTACGTTGGACGATAATTTTGCAGTTTTGCCGATAAAAGACCCCTGACTTAAAGCAAAATCGCCGTCGTGGTTCAATCCTGCATATACGTTTGTATTATTACATTGTAGGTGAGTTGTTGCCCACGCCTTACCATCACCCCTAAACTCGGTGTAAAAGCGCGCTCTGGCTCTTTGTGCTCCTGATGTATCCTTAAGGATGCTTTGTAAAACACCGCCTTCCGCGGCTGCGACATCTGACGATCTAACAAGGTTAAGGTTTGTAAATTGCGGGCTATCAGTAAAATCAAGAGACTGAAATTTCTTCCATGCGGTCCACCCCCAACCAGAAGAGGAAGACCGAATGACGTGCTGGCGCATATAAAATGTACCAGTCGTGGCATTGTAGGGGAAATAAAGCTGCGTGCATCCTGCGCTACCGTTCGCATTATTTCTGATAACAAGCAATGCTCCCGCACTTGATACAGGATAACCGCGCGCAGTCGTGGCATTTGCGTTTAACCCCTGGTAATAAAAACCGGAATACTCGCCAGCAAGCGTATTAATATCTGTGGAACCTAGATCTGATTTTTTCTCATACATAGCCTCAAGGTTAGTGCGAGCTTGTCCTGCGTTACCGCCACCAGTACCACCATAATTTAATCCTAAAGGAAGCGGACCTGATTTAGTACTGGCTCCCCATTCTGCGTTACTTATGAATAGATAATTAGCTGATTCGCCAGCGTAAAGCTGCGTTTCATCGGTGTGGTTATAAAGCCTTGATACTTCGTCTTTTCTTGCGTGACGCGTCCACGCAACTGATTTGTCTACGTTTTTATAGCTGTAGGTATACAGTGAACGGGTAACACTACCAACGAAACAGCCGTTAATAGTTGCACTGTCACCGCGCGACAGCCAACCAACAAGGTAAAGTTCACCAGATGCAATAGACGGAAAGTTTTTTGCTGTTGACGCTTCAGCACGGCAAAAACCTATATATCCTGTCGGATCGTTACAGTCAGGCCAATCGCGCCGGGTTTCGCCAAGCCCGATATTGTTGCCAACAATGCCCTGTGCCTGGTTGCGATAGTTTAGCGCATCGGCTGCTGATTTTGCCGCATTGGTTTCACTGGTAGCCGGCGGCGCTTTGCTGTTGCTGGCTGATGTTTCACTGGCTTTTGCTGCATCCTGTGACGCTTTAGCTGCGGTCGCTGAGTTTGCTGCTGCTGTTTTTGATGCCGCTGCTGCGTTTTTGTCTGATTCTGTTTTTTGAGCGTTGGCGGTTGATTTCGCTGTTTCTTCGCGAATGTTGGCAAGAAGCTGATCCATCTGACCATCACCGCCGAAATCTTTCCACCACTCGACGGCGGCGGCGATCTCTGTTTCCTTGCCCTGGTAGTAACGCAGTGTTTCAGCTACGTCCTGAGCAAGCCCATCAACTGAGATCGAGTCAGAAAGCAGAATGCTAAATTTTGTCCCGGCAGGGATGGCAGGATTAGCCGCTGGCGTTACTGATAATTCAGTACCGCTCTTAATTTCGGTGATAGTGAAAATCTGTACCGGGTTTCCAATGGCAATGAGCGTGCAACCCACACGAATGAGAGAAAGCGGCCCGGAAAAGTTTGTTCCCGTGCCTGTAACGGTATTGCCATTGATGGCAATTGTTCCAGTTGTGTAAATCATCGCAATGACTCCATAATGTTAATTAACGGAATAATTCTACCATTTTGTGATCTGTGTTGCATTTTCTGCTTACACAAAATGTATTTATTGATCTGTATAAATATACGAAATGTGGTTTTGTCGGATATTTAAGCCACCGGATGAACCGGATGAGCAAACAAGAATGAGGATTTAAAAATAAAAAACGTGTTCAAAGTGGTTTTGTTCGCTGCGGCTGTTGCTCTTACTGGTTGCGCTGTTGACAAAGAGGCTGCATTGCATAACCTGCCGAATAGCGGAGTAATCCCACAAGATGTTGTCTATGATGGCAGCGGTCATCTTGTCTATGATACTGAAAAACTGCCGTATACTGGGCAATGGTGTCATGAACTCGATCACAACATGCGCCGCATCGGTAGCCCGTCGAACCGTGTAGCTAACTACTAAAATAAAACCCCGCGCGAAGCGGGGTTGTTTTTTATCCTGAGAATGAACCAGAACCGCGCGACACAATGACGGTCGGCGAATTTATATATGCACCCTTATCATTTTGAGCGGATACCCTAATTTTAACTGTAACGCTCTTGCTTGTTACTGCTGATGAATGCATAACAAGTCGCTCGGCGCCAGTCATCGACAGGCTTTTCTCTGAACTGCCGATGATTATCGTACAGCCACCAAAACCTTTAACGTTTGCCATAACGCAGATATGGCGGCTATACGCTGCATCCGATGTATCATTGTATGTGATTGTTTTTTCTAGCAAACCATCCTTTAATCTACTAACGTCACTACCTGTATACATATTTGCAACGTCACCGATGAAGGTCTTCGCCTCCAGCGAACCTGAGAACTTACCGCTGCTGGCATACACTGCCCCCCTTACCGTTACGTTGTTAAGCTCCGCGCTACCGTTCTTGTCAATCATCCAGCCAGCTGAACCGGCTTTATAGTTGGTTGACTGTATTTGCTGTGCAATTTTAGCCGTAGTAATGGCTGCGTCTGCAATTTTAGCCGTTCCTATTGATGCGTTTTTAATAAACGCTTCTTTTACATACATTGCGCCGTTAGACACATAGAAAGGCGTTGTATATGTGCCGTTTGCTGCGGTCATCAACACGAAGCGGTCAACGAGGAAAATGCACTGCGATTGAACGTTAGTGCCGCTACCAGTCAGCCCAAGAGACATACCTGTTGCGTACTTCATGCCGTTGTTGTCGGTTGCCAGCTTGATAGAGTACGTCGCATCAACATTACCTTTGAAGTCGGTTAACGCTTTCGACGTCGTCTCTATAGCAGTTGTGTTCCCGTTAACGGTTACTTTCAGTTGATCAATTTTGGTTGATAATGCCTCGTCAGCCGTTGCCATAGACTGCGACCATTCTGTAATACTTGAGTTTACGGATTCGAAAGACGCAGAGATCTGGCTAAATTTTTCTGCGCTTGATGCTTCATGCGTAGAAAGTGCCGTTGATACCTCAGACACCTTCGAGTTAATCGTACTGGTAAGCGATGAGTTAAGGTTACTTATCGCGTCAGTGCGGGCCTTCGTTTCGTCTGCAATGGCTTTATCAATCCTGGTAACGTTGCTTGTAACCTTGCTATCAAGCGTGCTGATGCTTGCATTCACTCCGCTGATAGCTTCAGTTCTTGCGCTCTTCTCATCTGCGATGGCTTTATCAAGACGAGAAACACTTGCATCTGTTTTGTTTTCAAGGCTGCTTATTGAGGCATTTACTCCGCTTATTGCTTCCGTTCTTGCCTGCGTTTCGTCAGCAATTGCTTTATCTATACGCGTAATGTTGCTCGTTACTTTAGAATCAAGCGTGCTTATGCTGGCGTTCACTCCGCTAATTGCTTGAGCACGCGCGGCGGACTCATCAGCTATTGCCTGATCAAGACGATTAACGCTGGCTGTTGTGCTGCTTTCCAGTGTGCTTATGCTGGCGTTAACATTGCTAATGGCTTCAGTTCTTGCCTGTGTTTCGTTTGCAATAGCTTTGTCTACTCGCGCTATCTCGCCTTTGATGTTTGAGTCCATCGTGTTCATCTCTGCGGTGATAGTTTCAAGCGCTTCTGCTGTTGCCTGTTTTTCGTCAGCAATGACATTGTCTATACGGTCGATTTGCGCTTTCGTTTCGCTGCGACCTTTTTTATATTGAGCGGTAAGAGTTACGCGCGTGTTAGTTTGAGCAAGCGAATTATTAATAAGAGCAAGCGATGCGTTTTGTAGGCTTGCTTTTGTCTGTGCCAGTTCATTACCTACGTTTTCGCTTGATACCTCTAATGAGTCGATTCTTACCTCATGTTTGCCTATTTCATCGGCGTTTTCTTCGACTTTCTTGTAAAGGTCTTCAGTGTCTTTTTTAAGGGAATCAGTATCATTTCTTAAGCCTTCAGTTATTCCGCTTAGGCTATCAGTTGCTGTTTTAAGATCATCGGTAGCTGCTTTAAGGTCTTCAGTTGCACTTTCGATAATGTCAGTGCGGTCCCCAAGATCCTTAATGTCGCCTACCATTTCCTTAAATTGTTCTGAATTCATCACGTCATTGGTGACGAAATCGCTAATTTCATCAAAATTTTCTGTCGGCTTACCTGATGCCTCAACGAAGTCTGACACGCCAAAAGCATTACGTGTACGCACATAAACGTAATAAGTATGGCCCGTGTTCATTCCGCCGAACGTCCACTGATACCCGCGCCCGGTAAACTGTGCCGCCGTGGTTATTTTTGCCGGATCTGTGATCTGGTTTTCCCCTGCATAGTAGAATTCGTACGCTGTATCAGTTGTTAGCGTTGTCTTACTTATCGGGTATACTGTCGCCTGAAATACACCTGGCACCCAATTTACGCCAATTGGCGCGGCGGGCGCACCGACGACAAGGTCAACGATACTTTCTGCACCCTTCATGCCAGTATCATTTCTTCCGCGAACTCCTAACGAATACGCGCCAGCGTCGATGCCATAAAAATCATAACTGTATTTCGTTGTTTCATAGCTTTTAACTACCGCACCATCTGCGTTATATATGCGGATCTCAAAGGTCAGGCGATGCGTTGTAGTCTGTGTTTCCCACGTTGCGCGGCATTGAACTGTCTCAGAACCAACATTTAACACCCTCAGGTTTTCGATGTTCGGAACGCGGAAGTGATTAAGCGTGTCGTTGTTTACCTCGAAGATTGCGCCTTCATCAACTACAGCCTGTTTGTGAGGATCGTGCTGTGCAGCCTCAATGGTGTACACGCTGTTATTTTCTGTTTCCGCTACGCTGGTAATTCTGCACAGAACGGGTTTTGCAGATTCAGTTGATACGGCAAACACGGTCCCGTTACGAATCCATGCGGGCGCTGCCGCAAGGGTAATATTGTTTCCGTTAACTCCAGTGATCTGATGTTTTTTGAACTTGCCGTCGCTGTCCAGTAAGCTGATAGCGTCGCCAGCCGCCACCAGGTCAGAATCAACCTTGTCTACAGTTATCACTTTCCCGTTATTCGCCACGATGCGACCGCCTAAACGAGCGCCAGCGCGGTTATTGTCGAGTATCTCGATAATATCACCTGGGGTGAAGTGAATTGCGTCACGGGCCATTTTAAACGTGAATTTTGAGGGTTCGCGTTTTGCTGTTTCTATCAGCCATTTGCCTGCGCGGTACGCCTGCCCGCGTGACGTGCAACCAAAAGCCTCCAACGTGGTTTCGTTGTAACCATCGCGGGCGATCAGTTCATCATCTGCGACGTATTCTTTTGATTGTTCCCAGCCGTTTTCCGGGTCAGTCCATGACACGATAACGGCGTTGTAAGATTCTGCGCGGGCGATACTTGAACGAGTGAACGCGCCATCAACGACGTTAGCATTCGTGATGGTGGCAATTGGATCCTGTGGAGCATCAATCATCACAGTAAGGCGCTGCCCGTCCCATAAAGCGATACCACGGAACATACCCGCAATGTTGTCCAGCAAGTCGCGGGCGCTCATTTGCTCAGTGATGTAAGCGTTAAGCGTCATGCGTGGTTCAAGGCCACCGTAACCGTCGTTTACCAACTGGTCGCAGTATTGGGAAAGCGTATACAGTGCGCCGTCATCAACGTCGATGTAACCAGCGTGACGGGCAAGCCCGAAGCGTTCATTTTTCACCAGATACCGGAAAAGCCATGCAGGGTTATTGGTGTATGCCTTTTTGAAGCCACCAAGCCATAAACCTGAATATGTGCGCGTTTCCGGGTCGTAGTTATCAGGCACGTCAACAATCAGGCCGCGCAGGTGATAAGTGCGTGTAGGCGTGTCAGTGTACTGGTCGTGGTCAATTACCGCGCCTGCTACAGCGGAGTGAGGATAAGATAAATTATCGTCTATTATTTCGCTGTAGCTACTCCATCGCGTATCATTTTGCAATAGATCGCTTGTGCTATCAGCCGTTACTCGGCGAACGCGAATATCAAACGGTTTTTCATCCGGTGCGTTGATAATATGCGCTTCAAGATATTCTCCGCTGATCTTACCTGGGCCTATAGTGACGTCTTTAACAAGCGTCCACGTAGAAGAAGACGAAGGCTTCACGTCAATCATCATCATAACAGATGCATTATGTTGATTGCTTTGCTCGTCAGATTGTACAAGTGAATCGACGCCGATATTCAGGCGCACGCGCGTAACGTTAGGATCTGATACAGTCCTGATTATTGGGGTATCGTGTTTCACCTGAGCGTTAACAATAACGGTTGATTCGATGGCGTTAAAACCGTTAATAGGTGATTGATCTAGCGTACCATTGCGCCACGCTACGCTAACACCTGGAACGCTTGTATTACCGTTCGCGTCAGTTACAGGTGTGTCATTAAGCATAACGCTGTTTAATGGCGCTTTCTGGTTTACAGGGCCGTAGATTGGGCCTTCGCTGAGAATATCCAAAACACGATAAAACTGTTTATGATACAGGTTATCATTTATCAATGTTGGTGTTTTTGCTTTGCCGCCGCCGCTACTCATGGCTTTATCTCCTGTTAACTTACAACGTCTAAGGCGTCTTTATTGTTGGTTGTATCAATACCCAGCGATCCAACGTTAGACCCGATTTTCATTTCGCCCAATAAAATTGGCACTGGTCTACCCTGGCCCACCCTGTTTTCTATGCTGGTGTAACTGTTGTTTGTTATGGTGTTATCCTGTGCGCTTTCTGATGATGTTTTCACCTTCATGTTGCGAGACATGAAAATAGAAAATGCGACACTAACAACTGATATTCCGATCATAATCCAACCGACCACACCGATCCCTGCAATACCACCTTCCACTATTGGCGCAATAATTACCGTAGTCCCATCTGGATATTTGCTATTAACCGCAGCTGGCGCGGTCTTTTCGTCGTAATCTTTCCCGGCAATTCGTAAACGCAAAGGTGTATTTAAAAACGCCTTCTTGAATTCCTGATTCTGCGCGGTCAATAAGCGAAGTCCTTGCGCTGGCGTTTCAACGTTTAAACACACTTTGCTGTAATATCTTCGAAGATTGCCCGTAAATCTAAATTTGAGCATTTATCAGATCTCCATATTGAATGAGTCTGTCGAACATACGCGGGCCGCATTTGCTCGCGGCGGCTTAATAGTCCGGCATGGTCATGATGCAAAACAGTGTTATCACCCAGGTAAATCATCGCGTGGCATGGGTCAGCGCCTTTAAACGGCTGGCGGATAATCACATCACCGGGCTGAATGCTTTGAGCGTCAACCATGAAAAACCCGTGCAATGGCAGGTTCTTTATGTACAGGTTTTCCCCACGCAGCCACCACCCATCATGGCGCTCAAAATCCGGTAGATCCACGCCGCAAAGATGATAGGCGTCACGGAAAAGCGAGTAACAATCTGCCTTCCCGTGTTCAAATTTTCTGCCTAGCAGGTGCGCTACCGGACGGAATTTCCTGATCCTTCCGCCTGAATACAAAAGCCAGGGTAGTCCTGAAATAACCTGCTGTTGTCGATCCCGTGCCGACAATACCGGAATATCATCAACGTGAGAGTGAAAAACGGCGGTTATAACGCCCAATTCGTCAGCTTTGATGTAATCGTCCGGCGAAATTTTGAAGCTGTTGTAGGGCGTTTCAGACACGTTAGCGCACGGGTAAAAATATTCGTTATCTATTACCAGTCCGCAAACTTCTTCAAACGGATGCGCGGCGGCATAACGCAACATTTTGTCTTCCATCACCATGATTAACCTACCTTGCTGGAACCAGGGAAACAGGAAATTGGTAACGGATTTGGACGAGGGAAACGCAAACGGCAACCGCTCAGGCGGTGGCTGCATCTGTCGGCTTTAGGATCGCTTGTCGGCTCGTCTTTATCGTTTGCTACTGGTCCGCCAGCGTACATACAACCGTCGCCTCTGTATTGCCACTGGCAAACGTCAGCAAGGATGGTGCGCCCAGGGATAACGGCCTTGTCAGCATCAATTGGCGTTGACAGTTCATATTGCACCTGATCCGCTGTTTCCTCGCTCATGGCCTCCACGACGTAAAAAGATACAGCCTCGACAGACGGATCTGCATCCGGGTTGCCATTGGGGAAGTTGACGGCGTCCAGGTATTTCACTTCCACCTGGCGGCGAGTAACCTTCATTCCTCGAAGGTCGTTGAAATCGTTGTTCATCCCAGTGATTAGCCCGCCAATGTTTGCCACTGCCATTTGTGGACGTGAGTAAACGCCTTCGTTTTTCATTTCGAAGCCAGTAACCTCGATTGGGTAGCTGTTGTAAGCCAAGCCCTTCCAGATAACTGAGCCGTAATAGCCATTCGCGCCGGAATGGAAGCGGATAACCTCGCCACCCAGGGGAGTGAGGTCTAATTCAAACAAGTCAATTACCGCGCCGACTCCGGCATCAACGGAATCAATAATCATCTCTGTAGGTATGTTGCGCATTTTATCACCTTGTCATTTTGTGATCGCCATCACGCTAAATCATACCAAAACGGTTGATCGCGTTTTTTACAGTATGTATATTGTACTCAAAAGGAAGCATGGTTAACAAAATGGCGCGGAGGTGTGATATGGATGATAAGGTGTGGAGGTTGAGGGTGTTTCTGACAGACGGCAGGGAAATGACTGTTGCTCTGTATAAGGATGAAGGCGAGGCACTGACTGACGCGCTTTTACTTGCTGAAGATGACCGCGTTTTGGGATACAGGATCGAACCTGTCAAATGAGAGGTTAACAAAATGCAAAATACAGGTTAGACGTGTGGACTGATAAATGTGAATGGGAAAGCATGGGACTATTTGACACATTCGAATCAGCGCGTGATGAAGGTTGTGAATTGCTCCGCTGTTGGTCTAGTGCTCGTGATTATTATGTTATTCCGGTACAAGTGCAGGATAAGGCGGAAGAGATGAACCCGAAAGATATTAACTTTAACGTCAATGTTGAATTCGCTGATCCTATGGATCAGTCTTGCCCTGGTGAAATACACGCAAAAGGTTTCCCGGCAGACGATCCAGGAGCAAAACGCGAATACGAAAAGGCTGCTAAAGACTTCTGTATCGATAATATGGGCGCATTCGATAAATAGGCGGCAACATGGGGTGGCGCAATCACGGCGATTATGTGTACACGTTGAAACAGGCCGCCTGCCTCGTCGGTTATCATGAGCACGAATTTATTGATTTGCTGATTGAGCGCGGGATACTTTACCAGGTCTGTTTGACGCTGTACCCAAAAGCGAAATACCTACAGGAAAAGTTATTCATCATCATGACGGATGAAAACCAGGTTAATCATTCATTCGTCACTGATAAAGGCGTTAATTATCTGCGCGATAACTTATAGGCGGCAATTATGGATAAGGTTATCGAGAATGTTTTGGTAGTGGCTGGCGCAATTGCCATAGTTTACGCCTTTCTAAACTAATGTGGCGGATCATGAAAATCGAAGCTTTAGCACTAATCGCAATGGGCTTGATCGTCTTTGGTGTTCACGCTGCTGATTGGGACTGGGCGGCGATAGCCAGCAACATGGCGCATTCTCACCCAATGGGATTGATGCACATGAATTTCTAACAAGAAAAACCCCGCTTCGCGCGGGGTTGTTTTTATACGCCATCAACCAAAAATAAAACCTCCTTCCCCTCCCTGGATCTGCACCCGACATACCCGTCCCCCATATCATGTAAATACCATATATCGCCATTGTCAGCTTTTACAGCAAGGTCGTTGATCTCATAGTCGGCAAATAATGTAAAAGATTCAGTCTTATCAACCACACAAAAACCGTACATAACAACCCCCATTAGCTAACAACTTGCTCAAACGTTGCGTTTAGCGTGCAGACGGGGCCATCTTTCGTCATGCTCCACCTTCTACACACAAAAAGCCTTCTCACCCCGTCAGTTGACGGAGTCCAGTAAAACGCCTCTACAGCGCCGCGCGCCCTTAAAAATGCGTCAACCTGTAGCGCTACATTTCCGGCATCACCACATCCCGCGCTACTGCCTTTGAAAACCAGGGTATAGCTATCAAGCAACGTGTTAATCCCTTTCGCCTGGCGCTGTTCATAACCATCACCAAGTTTAACGACAGACACATTTGGTTCCCTGGTCACGCTGTAGCTTCTTTGCGGCGTCCATTTGAAAACTTCTGGCATGATTCCCCCTATAAGTTACATATCGAATACACCTTTACGCGCTTCTACGCGAAAAATGATAACTTCGTCACAAGAATTATACCTAGTTTACGAAATGGCTTCACACAGGACGTAATAAGATGTATATAGAAATCAAGAAAGGAAAGCAGTACCAACAAAGGGGGGACAATATGGAACGCTATGTGGTTGTGATGCTGAACAAAGCATTCGAACAGGTGGAAGTTGCGATTGTAAAGGGATTTGATGACGCATTCAAATACGGTCAATTCATGATGAACGCAAAAGAAGATGAATACCGCGATTTCTTCCTGAAAGTGGTCAACTGATTGATTGCGTGGGGGTGAGTTATGAAATTGGTAATGATCGGCAAAAACCTGAAAGCACAGAAAAACGCCCAGGAACGGATCATCAAGAAAGGAAAACAATTGCTTGATGCTTTCCTTAAAAAAGAGGTTTACCCCAAAAAGTTACGCGATGGTTACGGATACAAGATGGACATTAACCCTGATTGGCGGCTGTTCAGTGAAGACTTGAAAGTTTGGTTAATTATTGACCACCTGGAATACAACCGCCACTGTGGAGTAAAAGGGGCACACAAATGAGATGGCGCGAACTGCACAGCTACGGTATCAGGTTTTCCCTGGCTGTCCTGAAAGACTGGTTTAATCGCCAGGTGGCAAACGATGAGCTAATCCCGTTTGCTGACAACAAGCCTTATAAGCGTGATGGGGTGAAATATGGAAGATGATAAATTTACGTGGCGGGAGATCTGGAACATCTGGCAGGTGATGTTTGCTCGCAGCTACATAGCAAGAAACGGCAGGTTGTGATTTGCGGAGGAAAATAAAATGAAAAACCCGGCAAACAAAAGCAACGTAAAACGTATGGCATGGGTGTTAAAATATATGGATAGTAAAGGTGATACATATACATGCCCATTTTTCAGGTATACTGACGCGGTATTTGCCAGAAGTGTACACGGAGGGAAAATTGAAAGGGGATATACAAGATTTGAGTAAATTTATTCACGAAATCAATAACATGACGAAGGTTAACAATGGTTATTCATGAGACTGAAGAATGCAGAAGTATTAATCTTAGTATTGAAGATGACGGGAGATTATGGATCGTTAGCGACTGCGAGATGATTGTAATAGACAAAAAGCAAGCTGACGAACTAATAAAAGCATTACAGCTTTATGCAAACGGCGAATTTAAAAATGATGAAATTGAATAAAGATAACCCCGGCATTGTACCGGGGTTATGTTTATTTGCGGCGAGGTTGCAACATACCGCCGGGTCGTTGTGATTCCCTTGCCATCATTTTCATCGCGACGCGTTCCATCGTCTGTTCAAGTCTGCGACTGTCTTCGTCGCTAAACCCGTTTGTGGTCTGAACAGTGATGTTAACAGGCATATTGATGCCGCTACCATTGGAGAGATCACGGCCAGGAATTACCCTACCATTTTCCCCAGGAATCATATACTGACGCCCGTTGCTCGTCTGGAATAGCTCAGGAATACCGTGTTCCCCTACGCGATACAGACTACCACCATTGACAGAACCACCATTATAACGCCCGCCACCAAAGATTGACGTTGCAAGCGACATGATCGCGGAAAGCGCCGCCGCACCAGCCGCCGCCCAACTACCACCAGTTGACGCAGCCGTTGCAGCCGCCGCCGGGGCCGCAGCCCCCGC
>ENA-OPFM01000019-OPFM01000019.1-human-gut-metagenome-genome-assembly--contig:-NODE-19-length-58724-cov-2.135301_pt1 | contig 58724 bp, 57 predicted proteins | sample MGYA00241716_ERZ501563 | MGnify/ENA primary metagenome ERZ501563 (study PRJEB25962, sample SAMEA2042433) | human gut metagenome | biome: human gut; feature: human-associated habitat; material: faeces... | reverse complement strand
GCATCTTGTACAAGTAGAAATATCACTTTTAGATTCAGCACCTAACCCTGCACATTTTGAACAAGTATCAAGTTTAGTTATATTAATCTTTTTTTCTACTCCAAAAGCAGCTTCTTCAAAAGTAATTGTAACCTCAGATTGTAAATCGCTTCCCCTTCTAGATGCTGATCTCGTTCTACTTGATCCGCCAAAGCCTCCAAAGATATTGCTAAAAATATCTTCAAATCCGAAACCTGCTCCTGATTGACCACCAGTAAAACCAGCCATATCTTCAGTACCAAATCTATCATAATTAGCTTTTTTATCTGGATCACTTAAGCAATCATATGCTACTTGAATTTCCGCAAATTTTTCTGTGGCATTAGGATCTGTTGATACATCTGGATGATATTTTTTCGCTAGTGTACGATATGCCTTTTTTATTTCTTCTTGGGAAGCATCTCTTGATACCCCCAATACTTCATAATAATCTCTTTTAGTTGCCATAGCAGGCCCCTTTCTTAATCATTTAATTAATTTTATTTATCCGTTTCTTCATAAGTTGCATCAACAGTGCCATCACTATTTTGATTATTATTCCCATCTTGACTCTTTGATGCTTGTTCTTGTGCTTTTTGATAAGCTTTCATCGCAACACTTTGAGCAGCTTTTTCAAGAGCCTCTTTTTTGGCCTTAATATCTTCTAAATTATCTTTACTCAATGCTTCTTGTAACTCTTTAGTTGCATTTTCAATATTAGTTTTTTCTTCATCCGTTACTTCAGTTCCCAAGTCATCAACTGATTTCTTTGCAGCAAAAATGATTTGTTCACATTCATTTCGTAAATCAGCTTCTTCTTTTTTAGCCTTATCACTTGCTGCATTTGCTTCTGCTTCTTTTACCATACGATCAATTTCATCTTCGCTTAAACCTGAACCACCACTAATTGTAATTGTTTGAACTTTGCCAGTTCCAAGATCTTTAGCACTAACATGGACAATACCATTGGCATCTATATCAAATTTTACTTCAATTTGTGGAACACCTCTTGGTGCTAGTGGAATACCACTCAATTGGAAACGACCAAGGGTTTTGTTATCAGCAGCCATTGAACGTTCACCTTGTAATACATGGATATCAACAGCAGGTTGATTATCAGCGGCAGTTGAAAACACTTGTGATTTAGATGTTGGAATTGTAGTATTACGCGGAATTAAAACAGTGGAAACACCACCTAATGTTTCAATACCTAATGAAAGAGGAGTAACATCTAATAGTAAGACATCTTTAACATCACCCGCAAGAACTCCACCTTGAATGGCAGCACCCATTGCAACAACTTCATCTGGATTAATGCTACGATTAGGCTCTTTTCCTAATTCTTTTCTAACTAATTCTTGTACACATGGAATACGTGTTGAACCACCTACTAATAATACTTGGTTAATATCAGATGTTGTAATACCAGCATCTTTTAATGCTTGACGAACTGACTTAGTAGTTGAATCAACTAAATCACGAATTAATTCTTCAAATTTAGATCTAGTAAGGGTCATATCAAAATGCACAGGACTTCCCTCAGAATCCATTGCAATAAATGGAATATTAATATCAGTAGTTGTAATACCACTTAAATCTTTTTTCGCTTTTTCAGCTTCTAGTTTCAATCTAAACATTGCACTCTTATTTGTACTTAAATCAATACCATTTGTGCGTTTAAATTCTTTAACCATATAGTCAACAACACGATTGTCAAAGTCATCACCACCAAGACGATTATTACCAGCTGTGGATAAAACCTCATAAGTGCCATCTGCAAGTTCCAAGATTGAAACATCAAAAGTACCACCACCAAGGTCATAAACCAAAACCTTTTGTTCTTTATCACTTTTCTTATCTATACCATAAGCCAAAGCAGCAGCAGTGGGTTCATTGATAATACGTTTAACTTCAAGACCTGCAATTTTACCAGCATCTTTTGTTGCTTGTCGCTCGGCATCATTAAAATATGCAGGGACAGTAATAACGGCTTCTGTAACTTTTTCACCAAGATATGCTTCAGCTGTTGCTTTTAAATTTTGAAGAATCATCGCTGAAATTTCTTGTGGTGTATAATCCTTGTTTGTTGATTTAATATGTACCTTATAATCAGTTCCCATATGTCTTTTAATTGAAAAGACAGTATCTAAATTAGTTGCAGCCTGACGTCTTGCACTTTCACCAACTGCAATATCACCATTTTTGAAGGAAACAACTGATGGAGTCGTTCTCATTCCTTCAGCATTTACTATTACTTTTGCTTCTCCACCTTCCATAACAGCAACACATGAATTTGTTGTACCAAGATCAATACCTATAATTTTACTCATAATTTTTTACCTCCTAATTTTTTATTTACTTACTTTGACCATACTAGGTCTTAATACACGATCTTTATACATGTAGCCTTCCATAACTACATCAACTACAATATTTGAATTCACACCATCAACCTCAACAACTTCTAGTGCTTGTTGATATGCTGGATCAAATTCTTTGTTCAAACATTCAATTTTTTTAACACCATAACTTTCTAATGTTTGTTTAAGTCTGGTATTAACCATTGCAAAACCACTTAAATATTTTTTTAACTTTTCATCATCAGTATTCACATTAACTGCTTTATCAAAAACATCAATCACATCAATTATCTCACTAAAAAAATCTTGCATTGCATATTTTCTTTCTTTTATCCGTTCTTCTGCTGTTCTTCGTTTAAAATTTTCTAAATCAGCTCTATTTCTTAATAATTGATCTTTAGCTTGATTTAATTCTTCTGTTAATTTTGCATTTTCATCTTCTAAATGTTTAATTTTCTTTTTTAATTTTTTATTAAATTTAATATCATTTTTTAACTCTTCTTCAGTTTCTTCTAACTCCTTTTCTAGTTCTTCAACTAAAACTTGTTCTTTACTATCTACATCTTTTTCTGATATAGTTTCTTTTTCTAATTCTTTTTCTTCTTCGCGATAACGATTATTTTCCATTTTTTCACCTATACTATTCTTTTCATATTTTTTGCGATATATTCAAGTAATGGAATCACCTTATCATATTCCATTCTAGTTGGTCCAAATACTGTAATAGCACCAACACTACCGCTATTTGTCTCATAAGGAACTGTAATCACTGTACAATCTTGCATTACTTTTAGTTCATTTTCTTGTCCAATTTTGATACTAATTCCCATACTATCAGATTTGACAATTCTTAAAATATCCTTTTTCTCAATTGCATTTAAAAATTCCCTAACCTTACCGACATCTTGAAATTCAGGTTGTGATAAAATATTATATTTACCACTAATATGGTATTTGTCAGATACCATTTCTGTAAAAGCATTTACAAAAGCATCTACTAAATCACTATGATAATTAATATAATCACGAATTTCATCATTAGTAATATCATCTAATAGTTGATTTTGAATATCACTTAAAAGACAATTATGCAAAACTTCATCTAAAATACTAATTGTTCTTTCAATTTCTCTAATACTAATTCCTGCTGGTACCATAATTCTTTTACTTTCAACATGTCCTTGATCGGTTACCATTAAAATTACAGCATAATTTTCTTTCAAAGAAACAAATTCTAGTTTTTTTATTCTTGAGTTATATGAAGTTTTACCAAGTGCAATAGTCGCATAATTTGTAAGTTCGGTAACTATTTCCATTGATTCGGTAATGGCTTCTTCCCTAGTAACATTTGGTCTTTCAAAAATCTCATCAATCATTGGAAAATTTGCATCTTTTTCATTGCTTTTTCGCATAATCGTTTCAACATAAAACCGATACCCTTTTTCTGATGGGATTCTTCCACTAGAAGTATGGGTCTTTTCTAAAAATCCCATTTCTTCAAGTTGTGCCATTTCATTTCGAAGAGTGGCAGTTGAAAAATTAAGTTCTGGTCTTTTTGATAAAGCAAATGATCCCACTGGTTCATTTGTTTTTACATATTCTTCAATAATTGCAATCAATACTAATTTTTGCCTTTCACTTAACACTATTTAAGCCTCCTTAGCACTCTTTTTAACTCACTGCTAATATTATACCATTATTTGTTAGCACTGTCAACAATTTAGTGCTAATTTTTTATATTTTTTTCCATTTTTGTATTTTTATTCATTCAATAAAAAATTTTTATATATTTTCAATATAAAAAATCGTTGATAAAATTTTTATTTCATCAACGATTGATATAGTTTTTTATCTATTTAATTATTTTTTAGATAAGGATTATTTTTCTTTTCACTTGATAGACTTGTTGTACCATCATGTCCTGGATAAATGATATAATCTTGCTTTAAATTTTTAATTTTGACAAGTGATTGTCCTAATTTAAAAGTATTACCTGTTATAAGATCCGTTCGCCCTACGGAATTTTTAAACAATGTATCTCCCGAAAAGAAGAAATTATCAATGATATAACAGACACTGTCATCTGTATGCCCAGGTGTATATAAAACCTTAATAGTAAAATTTGCAATCTCAATTGAATCATTATCATTCACAAAAACAAATTTTGTTTGATCTACTGATGGTACTTTATTACAACCAAAAACTTTAGCATAACTTGCATTGAGATCAAAAATCTTATCTTTGGCTCTTTTTTGCAAATAGCAAGGAACATCATATATTTTCAAAATTTCTTCAAGTGTTTTAAAATGATCGTAATGTCCATGCGTAAGCAATACTGCTACTAAAGATTTTCCTTCTAAATATTTGTTCAAATGTTTTACATTATTCGCAGGATCGATAAGAATCGCATAATCATCTTTCATAACCAAATAAGTATTGCAATTTTCTTTACTATCACAGAATATTTCAACTGAAATCATTATTTTGTTTCTGGAAGGCTTGCTGCAGCAATTGATTGACCAACACGACGAGTCCATTCATCGGGCATCATAATTGTTATATCTTTATATTCTGGAAATTCAGATTTTAATACTTCATTTGCCTTAGCAATGATAATATCTCCACCCTCACCACTTGTTACACGACCAAGTAATAATAAATATTTAATATCATAAAATTCAGCATAATATGCGATGCTATATCCTAAATAAACACCTATATTCTCATAAATTTCTTTTGCCCTTGGGTCATGTTCTTTCATCAGTTCTTGAACAACTTTTAACTTTTCTGCAGGAGATGCATTTTCATCTAATTCAATTCCAGCAAAACCAGCTAATTTAATGACACTATCTTGACTAAAATATTTTACACCACAACCATAGTCGCCACTCCACTCATCAACCATTGCTCCTTTATTATAATCAACAGGTACAAAAGCAAGTTCACTTAGCCAACCATTTAAATTGCCATCTTTATTCACATAACCTACAGCCTCACTTGTTCCCATCGCAATACCTAAAACACGACCGTCTTTTAAACTCAATGCTCCTGCAAGTGCTGTAACATCACCATCATTTGCAACAGTTAGGGGTACATCTCCAATTTCCTTAGCTGCTCGAATATACATATTTCTTACTTTTTCATCAAATAAATCTTGAGGAACTTTAATGAATAATGAGGCAACTCTGACTTCATTATCAATATATATACCAGCACTAGAAACTCCAATGGCATCAACTCTAGGCATCTTAGCAGCTGCACGTCTAAAACTATCTAAAATTCCAGCATAATGATAATCAGGATCTTCATTTACTTTAGGGAACCATACAACTTCTTCTGAATGAATAACTTCACCATTGACAACAGCACTTACCTTTCTGTCTGAGCCACCAGCATCAAAACCAATACGACATCCTTCTAAATGTCCTCCAGCAGGCAAAGACGCTTCAACACTACTTGGAACATCTTGTAATGAACAAGCAATTACTTCAAATGGTTTGTCATAAACTCTTGACATAAAATCAACATCAAATTTTCTTGTTCCATTTAAAGAAAAAACCTCTTGCATCTTTTTAACAATACCATCATGGCCACCTAAATAAATTTTAAAACCACCAACAACCCAAAGTATACTTTTGATTACTCTTTCTATCATTTCATAGTTTTCCGCATTATCACCTGGAAATACATTCATATCATATCGATAACGGTACCCATTTTGTCTTTCAACACAAATGGCAAAAGGGTTAGTTGCCTGTTTTTTAAATTTTCTTAGTTCAACAATCATTGGTCTAAATGATTTTTCAAGACTTGGTACATATTTCATAATTATTAACCTCTCTTCTTTTATGTATCTTCTTTTGTTCTTTGACTATTTTCAACAATAACGACGTCGCTACCTATTTTCATAATTTTATTCCAAGGTATCTGAACTACATCTTTATTGCCAAATAAATGTAATAATTTAAAACTACGGTAAACATGAACGCTTAATATCTTACCAGTAGCAACATCAATTTCTACGTCCGCAATCTTGCCAAGACGAGCACCATCTTCGTCATTAATAATATCTTTTGATGATATTTCTGATAATTTCATTATTTTCACCACTTTCACCATAATTATATGCACAATGTGGCAAAATTAGACAATTTTATTCTACTACTTTAATAGGATTATCGCCATACATACCATCAAGATTATAACGATACCTTTCATCACCAACAAACAAATGCACTACAACATCATTTAAATCGATTAAAAACCATGTGGTTTCGTTTGACGAAGAAAAACTTCTCACTTCAAAACCAAGATTTTCAGCCTCTTTTTTTAAATAGTTAATAGCTGCTATCCCTTGTCTTGGAGTATTGACACTACATATAATACTATAATCATAAAATGGTGTCAAATTTTTCATATCATAAACCTTTATTTTTTTAACAACAGCTTTATTTAAAATTTCAATAACTTTATTATACATTTAATTTTCCTTTACTAAATAATAATTATACGTTTCATCCGTTAAATAATAAATCTTTTTCTTATTTTGCTTTAAATATAAAATTGTATTTTCTAAAACTTTCACAACAGCTTGGTCTAGATTTTTAAAAGCAATGTTTCTAGTTTCAATCATCTCTTGTTCTTTTCTTGTTATTTTCTCTATATAATCGCTTACAAAAATAATTTTTTCTAATTCTGTCATATTCTTATGTCCTGTCGTATGATATTTAATAGCATTTAAAATTTCAGGGTCATCAATACCATACTTTTCTTTCGCATATATTTTACCTACAAAACTATGCCAAATTTGAGGATAATCTTTTAATAATGCTAATTCGCTAGCATAATGTTTTGTAAGGATATCCCACATCGTTTCTTTATCTAATAATTTAGCAATATCATGAAATGCAGAAGCAAGAATTAATTTTTCTTGCGAAATATTTAAGTTATGAACATTGTTAAGTGTAAGCGCCATCTCAATCACACCAATAGTATGGTAATATCTTTGATGAACTATGCCATCAATTGTAAATTCCTTTTTAATTTTTTCTAACAAATTTTTAATCATCATTTCTTATCTCAACATCAATCATTTTAAAAATTCTTATGGTTACCTTTGCATCTAAACTTACTAAATGTACAAATCCAATACCAGAAAGAAATAAATTACACGGTTTTGTTATTTCAAAATCTAAATTTTTAATATTATCAATTTTTTCCTTTTCTTCATCAGTAAATGGTGGCACTAATAACTTTGTAACTTGTGAGCGAAAGATTTCATCTGCATGTATGGTTTTCGTTCTATGTATATACAATTCATTTGATACATAAAAACTTACATTAATTTTTTCATTTCCCTTAAAATCAAGTCTAACCAAACCACCTAAAAAAATTGTTTGATTAGGTTGCAATTGGAAAGTTCTAGGCTTTATATATTTTTTAGGCATTACGATATGCAGCGATTCTCCCTTAAGATAAGCACAAAAATTGTGAGGGTTTATTATTCCAGGTGTATCAATTAGAAAACTATCCTTGTCAAGAGGCCATTGAATGAAATCAAGGGTCGTTTGAAATTGACTATTGGTAGTGATAACATCTGTTTTATATTCTAAGTACATCTTGCCAATTTGATTCATCAAAGTTGATTTACCAACACTAGCATGACCTACTATATAACAATTGTTAAACCGAACCTTTCTTTTGGTAAAAGGATTACTTTTATTAGGATATTTTATTTTTGTCACCTTTGAAATAATTTTATGAACAAATTCTTTATTTTTAACGCTACCATACAAGATGCTATCTAAATTTAATCCATCTTTTAAAGCCAAATTTCTAATTATCTTATCCAATCTAGTTAATTTGAAATCTTTCGGTAATAAGTCAATCTTATTCACAACAAGAATAACTTTATTTGTACCAATACACTGATCTAAATTAGGAATAAAACCTCCCATAATATCCATTATATCAATCAGTAACAAAATTAAAGCTTTTTCTTTTTTTATTATTTTCATTTTTTCATAATAATTATGTAAATTATTATCCACTTCATATTGAAAATTATGATTCCTAATTTCATAGCATCGTTTACAATAAACATCTTTTCCCCGTTCAATTAATATAGCCTCAGCCACATACCCCAATTGTTCAGGATTATTAGACTGAATAATAGCCCCACATCCTATACACCTACTCACTATGATCACTACTCTTTCCAATAATATTTCTAATTTCTAAAGCCTTTTTACCATCTATTCGTTCTATTTTTTTTAAAACTTTTTCTTCTCTTAAACGATTAATTCTTGTATACCATCTTTCTGTCTTACGTGATATAGATTTTACTAAAATATTGGTTACACCAATCTTATTAGCACAAACAATATCGGTTAATAGTTGATCACCAATCATCACTATTTCATCTTTATTTAAATTATTTTTTTTTATAAAAGCACAGACCCTTTTCGTAAATGGTTTTCTAGCAAGCGTTAAATAATCTTTAACTTTAAACGTTTCAACAAATTCTTTTACCCTTTTTATCCGATTATTTGAAATAATATAAATCTTGTAACCCATTTTGGTAAGTTTTTCATTGAGCATTAATTGTTTAGAATTGGGTTTCACCTCTTCATATGATGCAATTGTATTATCTAAATCAAAAAGTATAACTTTTTTACCTTTTGCATATAATGTATCAAAATCAATATCATAGATTGACATGGATAAAAAAGTTGGAAGATATTTGTTCACTAAATCACATCCTTATTATTCAGTAACATTATACTAAAATTTTTCCATTTTGTCTATAATTTGGTTTTAAGGAGTGTTAAATTGATAGAACTATTAACCTTAATGTTGTTACCTCTACTTGGCGCTATTAATTCACAAAATTTTCCTGATGTTTTATCAAGTGATGAGGAAACAAAATATTTAGAAGCTTGGCGTAATAAAGACTTTGAAGCAAGAAATAAACTGATTGAGCATAATTTAAGACTAGTAGCCCATATTGTCAAAAAATTTGAAAATACCGGTATTGATAAAGATGATCTATTATCTATTGGTACCTTTGGTCTAATTAAAGCTATTGATACTTTTAATTTTGATGCCACAAATAAACTTGCAACTTATGCGGCAAGATGCATTGAAAATGAAATTTTAATGCATATAAGAAGCAATAAAAAAAGAAAAGATACCCTATCTTTATACTCACCAATTGGTGAAGATAAAGAAGGAAATGAAATTAGATTATGCGATATTATTGAAGATCCTACCCCATCTATTAGTGATATTATAATTGAAGAAGAAAGAAATAAAAGAATTCACAAAGCATTAAAAATTTTAAATAAACGTGAATATGAAATTATCTGTAGAAGATTTGGTCTTGATGGTTATTCATCCGAAACTCAAAGAGAAATTGCTAAAAGCATGGGTATTAGTAGAAGCTATGTTTCTAGAATTGAAAAAAGAGTTTTAACAAAATTATATCTACATTTAAAAGAAGATGAATAATTTGATATTTTTTTTCCTTTATTATATAATAAATAATAGAGGTAAATGTTATGCATGCTTTTTCGCGAAGTGAATTATTATTATCAACTAAAGGAATAGAAACTCTAAAAAAGAAACATATTGCTATTTTTGGACTTGGTGGTGTTGGAAGTTATATTGTTGAAACCCTTGCTAGATCTGGAATTGAGCATTTTACTTTAATTGATAATGATATTATTACAATTTCCAATCTAAATCGACAACTTTATGCTTTAACTTCAACAATGAATAAAAAGAAAATTGAAGTTGCTAAAAATAGAACTCTAGATATTAATCCAAACTGTCAAATTCAAATTTATGATACGTTTGTTTCCGAAGATACCATTGATAATTTTGATTTTGAGAAGTTTGACTATATTATTGATGCAATTGATACAATTAGCGCTAAAATATTATTAATTGAAAAAGCGAAATATTACAATATTCCAATTATTTCATCAATGGGAACAGGAAACAAGTTAGATCCTAGTCAGTTTAAAATTACCGATATTAATCAAACTAAAACATGTCCTCTTGCTAGAGTAATGAGATATGAATTAAAAAAGAAAAATATTACAAATGTAAAAGTCTTATACTCAACAGAACAGCCTTTAAACTTATCCCATTCTGCTTTAGAACAAAAACTTTTACAACAAGAAAATACTAATAAACATCAAATCCCTGGTAGTGTTGCTTTTGTACCTAGTGTTGCAGGAATATTAATTGCCAGAGAAGTCATTTTTGATTTATTGCTAAAAAGTAATATAACATTAGCGTTGAATAAAACAAATTAAAATGTTACATTATTAAAGGATTAATGCCTATTCAAAGTAGGTGTTAATCCTTTTTATTTCATTCAACTATTGGTATCCTTTTATCTATTTTTTATTTATTATCTAAAAGTTAATTTTAACTTAAAAACCATTGAATCAATAGTATTTATTTAAAAGTAAGTGAATATAAAAAATTAGTTATCAATAAGATAACTAACTTCTTTCTTCATCATTTCAATCACAAACTATCTAAATTTCTTCACTTATTATTTTTAAAACATACTCTAGAACCTTATTTGAAGCCTGAGTTGAAAAATAATTATAATCAAAAACATCGGTTGAACCAATGATATCAGAAATCGCTCTAATAATTACATATTTTGTTTTATTTAGTGTACAAACTTGAGCAATTGCAGCAGACTCCATATCAAAAGCAATTACTTCATAGTTAGAAAACCTTTGCTTAACCAAACCATCCACTTTATCGTAATCATAAATAAACTGATCTCCAGATAGTATAGTTCCAAGCCTATGATCTATTTTATGGATAATCTCAACATTAGGTTTAAAATATGCATCAAATCCTTCTATTTGCCCGTATTGATATGCACCAGCTGCTTGACATGTCATATCAACATCAGAATAAACTACTTTATCAGCAACAACAATATCAAGTGGTTTTAAATCTTTTTGATATCCTCCTGCAATCCCTGTATTAATAATTACATCCGGATTAAAATGTTCAATCAACAGAATAGTTGTTATTCCTGCATTTACTTTTCCTATTCCCGCTATCGCAAATATCACCTTATTATTTTCAAAAATTCCTTCATAAAATTTAAGATGGCAGAGTTGATGAACTTTTGTATCATCAATTTTTGATCTTAATAAAGTGATTTCTTTTTCCATTGCAACAATTATGCCATATGTTTTCATTTATTTTTTTTAACACTTTTATTTTTCTTGCCAAGTTCTTCGGAAATATCAATGATTTTTACTTCAAATTTTTCACCATCTTCAGTATTAACTAAAACTTTATCACCAATTTTAGAATGTAAAATTACTTTCCCTAATGGTGATTCATCAGATATTTTTTGTTCAAGAGGATTTGCTTGTACAGTACCAACAAGTTGGTATACTTCTTCTTCAGAACCCTCTTCATCTAAAAATTTTACCGTAATATATTTACCTAAATTTGTTTTTTCGTCCTCTGTTATTAAAACATAGTTATTTAAAATATTTTCAACTTCCTTAAGTTGTGCAGCAATTATTGCTTGATTATTACGAGCCGCATCATAATCCGCATTTTCTGATAAATCCCCTTGTGATCTTGCCTCTTGTAAAGCAATAATATTTTTTCTTTCTGCTTCCTTTAGTTCTGTATGTTTTTTTAATTGTTCTTCATAACCCTCTTTGGTTAAATATATTTTTTGTTGTGCCATATAGACCCACCTTTCTTTAATGCATTTAATTATACCATATTTGCTCTTTTTTTGGCAAGTAAATAATTACTTAACTTTTCTCATCATATCATGCTTTTTTACTCTTACAGGCATATAAATTAACAATTTTTGCAAAGGATGCCTTGCTACATCAATTTCCTCTTTAGTTTCATAATCAATCATTTTTTCTATTTTTAATACTGTATTATTTAATGTTGGTCCAAATAATTCGACAACATCACCTTTGGCAAAATAATTGCGTTGCTCAACTAAAGCCATTTGGTGCTCTAAGTCATAATCTAATATATATCCAATATATTCTTTGGTTGGATGTTCTTCTCTTGTATCATACAATTGTTCCATCGGTTTAACCATTCCCTCCAAAAAACCAACACTAGTAAGACGATTTTCGGCTTTGTTAATTTCTTTAATGTAGTACTCCAATTGCTTATTATCAAAGCTACGAGTACTAATATATTCATCAATTAATTTTCGATAACATCTAACTACTGTTGCAAGATAATAAACTGATTTCATTCTCCCCTCAATTTTTAGCGAAGAAACTCCTAAATCAATTAATTTTGGAATTTGTTTTAAAGCCATTAAATCTTTAGAACCCATATTAAAATATTGATTTTTAGGTGGTAATTTTTTATTTCCTTTATACAAAATATAATTCCATCGACACGAATGAGCACAACCACCTCGATTTGCATCACGATTAGTCAAATGATTACTCAATACACATCTACCTGAATAACTTGAACACATTCCGCCATGAATAAAAATTTCCAATTCAAGATGAGATGCTTTTTTTATCATTTCAATTTCTTTTAGCGTAACCTCTCTTGCAAGAACGACCCTTTGGCAACCAATATGTTCATAAAAAGAGATGGCTTTACTATTTGTAATTGACATTTGTGTAGATACATGTCTTTCTATATTAGGCACCAAACTTTTTGCTCTTTCAATAATAGTCAAACTTGAAGTAATGATTGCATCAACTTTCATTTCATTTAAAGCGAATAAATATGCATCGAGATTATCCATATCTTCATCATGAGGAATAATATTGGTTGTTACATAAACTTTTTTATTTCTTTCATGAGCAAATCTACAAATTTCCTTTATATCATCAAGTTCAAAATTAGATGCTCTTGCTCGAAGACTGAACTTTTTGCCACCAATATATACAGCATCAGCTCCATATATCAAAGCAATTTTGGCTTTCTCTAAATTCCCTGCTGGGGCTAATAATTCAACCTTATTCATTATGTATGACCTCATCCTTTAGTAGAACCGATTTTTCTTTCATAATACCTTTATATAAAATACCTTCACATAAAGAAATAAAACTCGAATCATTATTTAAATAACCGTTCACAACTTCTTCAAACAACGATGTTTTCATATCCACACAACTTATTATAACATAATCAATCTTTTGCAACTTTTTTAACTCATCATATAAATAATAGAATTTAGGTTCATATAAATAACTACCATACTGATCCTCATATATATGATAAAAATCATCTCGATATTCTTCTTTTAAATAATAGTCTTTCTCATCATATTTATATTTTAAATTTCGATATAAAAAATAATTTTTTAACAAAGGTCGTTTTGAATAAAAAATTATTGATTTTCCAAATCCATAAATTATAGTTGGTCGTTTTACTTTAGACAATAACTTTTCTATTTCACTAAATGCTATTTGATTAGAAACTACAACATATTTATTGAACGATAAAAAGGCATTCACATCATCAGCATTTGTCATATAAGTATTTGCATCATAGACAAGTTTATTTTGATATCCCCATGCTTTAATCATTTCGTATACGCCTAAATCTGAATAAAAAATAAATTTAATCTTTTCCCATTTTAATTTTAACAATTTTTCTTTTAAATTTTGGAGTTCTTCTTCATGAAAAATTCTTGTGATTTTTAAAGATATCATTAAAGTATCCATTTTTTCTAAATACTGATTTAATGTTTCAAGACTCATTTTAAATATGAAACCATTGCTTAATTCCTCTACTCCTACCATGATATCTGTAACTTTATCCTTTTTTAGTAATTTTCTAAATTGGGTTATGTTTTTTGGTTCAATTATATACTTCATCTTATTTTTTCCTCATCGTCAAAGCAAGACCATCGCCGACATTGATAAAAATGGTTTCAAAATCATCAAGAGTTAAAAGAAAATGATTATAATTGTCAATTTTTTCAACCATTTTTCTTAAATTTTTTGAAAGATTCTCTCTATTTTCAACACATCCATGAAATAAAATATTGTCAGTTATAATGATGGCATCTTCTTTTAATAATGGCAAAAATCGTTTAAAAAATTTTTCTGATTGGGCTTTAGCCGCATCAATGAACAACATATCATAAGATTTACCAAGACATTCTAAGTCAATATCCAAGGCATCGGCAAAATGAGGTTTTATTCGTTTATCTAGTTGGTATAACTTGATATTTTTCAAAGCTTCATCATACATAAATCGATTTCTTTCAATTGTATCAATCCTTATTTTGTCATAACAACTAGCCATTTGAATTGCCGAATACCCAATAGCAGTACCAATTTCTAAAATCTTTAAAACTTTTTTTGCTTTTATTAAACTGAAAATAATCATTAACGACTCATATTCAATAATAGGTATCTGATTTTTTCTCGCATATTCTTCTAGTGGCTTCACATTTATTTTAGATTGTTTGCAATTCAGTTTTTCTAAATATTCATTCATATGTTTCCTCTTGCTATACTATTTATTTATAATTATATAACATTTCACTTTTTTTTAAAAGAAATATGACTATTTATCCACCTTATTCAAATAATTTAACATCAAAAAACATCCTTCTTTATATTTGCTACATTTTATATTAAACAACAACATTTCTTTAATGATTGCTTCATATAGAGTATACTCAAAGGAATATTTTAACATTTTATATATTTTATTTTTTAAAAAATTTTGTAATTTGATAACATTATTGCCACTATTTACTTTAATGGTTGCATACTCACATAAATTTTTGATTATCTCATCATACTTACTAAAATTGAAATTATTTAATCGTTTTAAAATATAATAATACAAACCATTATTTTCCACATTGATAATAGCAATAGCGAGTAATTTAACTATTCTTGGTGAAAGATTCCCCTCTCCTAATGTCTTTAATATTTCTTCATATTTATTTTGCCCTAAATAAATCAATCCTAAATAATAATCATAACTTTCCTTTATTTTATCATCATTCATATTTAATTCTGAATAATAGTTTTTCATTTGATTATATGCTTTAGTCACATCATCTAAAGAATCCAAATAAATACTTTTAAAACGATGTCTAATCATATGATTAGAAAAATAGACAACAGGTGCATCCTTAATAAATCTCATATAATCTTTTATATAAGTATTAAATTTACCAATTAAAAAATGGATACACATAGAAAGTTCAAACACAACCCAGTATAACACTTCTTCATCTATTCTTTCATTGATAAGCACTTTCACTTGTCTATAAGCCATAATAATTTGATTCGTTGAATAATAATATAAAGTTACTAAATACATATAAAATAGTTTTTCCATTTGAGAAAATTGATAATGATTGCTATCTAATTTTTCCATTACTAATGTTGCTTCTTCAAAATTTCCTTTAATAATATTATCGTAAAGTAACACCAATTCTTGTTCAACATCAAGATAGTTATTGGATTCAATCATCTTATTGATTGTTTCTTGATAAGCCATTGTTTGTTGTAGCAATTGTTTTTTAATTATATCTAAAAATAAATTTTTCTTTCTTGCTTGTTTCAAATCATCATAATTAATAGATAATTTTTCAAACAACATTTTCAAATATGGATCTTGTAATTTGACTTGATTATTTTCAAGTCGCGATAAATAACTAGTACTACAAATTCCTTTTGAAACTTCTTCTAAACTTTTCCCCTGTTCTAACCTCTTCGCTTTTAAAATTCTTGCTAATTCTTTTTGATAATTTTCATTTAAATCAATATGATACTTTTTATTCATATTATTTTAAACCTCCCCCTATTATTTTAATACTTTTACTTTATCAAATTTATTTTTATTTGTAAATCTTTTTTAGAATTTTTTTTACAAAGATTTTTCACCACTGACAACTAAATTCAATTTTCGATTATTTTTTTATTTTTAACATTGTTTTTTTTATAATTATTATTAAAAGTATCATTTTTTCTTAATTGAATGTCGAATTTTAAGATAAAAGACAATAAGAAAGGATTTTTCCTATTGTCTTATAAAATACTACTATATTTTTTTAACTCTTGTCTACAATTTTTTTCATTAGGAATATAGGTAGAAAGTTTTAAATGAAATTCTTTAGAGTGATTATGCACGATAAAATGCGTTAACTCATGACATATTACATATTCAATTAACATAGGGGGTACTTGAGTTAATGCAACATTTAGCATAATTTTATTTTCATTAAAGTAACAACATCCCCATTTAGATTTGGATGATTTTATTATCAATTTTGGATATTTTTGTAACTCTATTTCCATCTTTAAAAAACATTGATAAAGCATTTCTTGAAAAATAATTTCTGCTTGTTCATATCTCCATTCAATAATTTTCATTCTGACTTGTTCCATTTTATTAACAGATACCAACATTAAATTATCAATCAAATCAATTCTATTCGTTTTTGAAATATTTATCTTTAACTGATATGGATGACCTAAAACATATTGTTGACTATCATTATTATAAGTTATCATTTTTGAAGATGCTGCTACTGCCTTTTTAATAACCCACTCTATATTATTTTCAATAAATTCGATTAAACTACTATATTTAGTTCCGATTGGATAACTAATCATTAAAATTCCTAATGAATTGAAATAAAGTCGAAATCTTTTTGCTTTACTAATTTTTACTTGATAAGCTATTTTATTTTTTTCTAAAATATCTATTTTTAATTCTATTTTCCTCTTCATATTTATATATACTTCTTATAAAATTCATATATTTTTTTCGCATCATCATAAACATTACTATTAGATGTATCAATAATTAAATCAGCTAATTCTCTTACCTCATCATCAAATATCTCATCATCATGAATCAGTCGTGTATGAATACATTCCAAATCATCATTTCTTTCCATCATACGAAGTCGTCTAATTGGTTTTGAACATCTAATAAAGACAATTTTGATTTGTTCTTTTGCTTTTTGAAGATAAGCTTTTAAACCTTCTTTTTCAACAATTACTACTTTATCACTTGATAACTCATTATTTGCGGTCCCATAATAATACCCATTATAAGAAACATATTCTAGAAAAAAATTATTTGTAATCTTTTTCAAAAATTCCTCTTCCTTAATAAAATAGTAATCGATTCCATTCACTTCTTGATTTCTAATAGGTCTTGTTGTATAGGTAACCATTTTTTTCATTTTATAAAATTGAATTAAACTATTCACTATTTGTGTTTTTCCTGAAGCACTTGGACCAATAATTACTAACATAGTATACTCCTTGTATTATTTGAATGTTGATTTTAAATATGCAAAAATTTTATTTTTCTCACCAAAAATTATGATACACAAGTTTTCAATTTGAGATAATATTTGATCAATTTTTTCTAATGCCTTCTCTTTACCAAATATTTGATGATAATTTGTTTTATGAATCAAATTTATATCATCTACTAAATTATCATCATTCAAATCATCTTGAATTTGAAAAGCCATACCATATAAATACCCTAATTCTGCTAATTTAGATAACTTTTCATCATTTAACAAAGCCAAAAGACCGATTGTTTGAAACGATAATTCAAATAATGCACAAGTTTTATATTTTATCATATCTTCAATTTCAGACCAATCATCAAATCCATTTGTTTGATTTATCATATCTAAAGTTTGTCCAAAACAGACACCTGAAGTACCCGCTTTTTGAGCAAATAAATGAATAAGAGCAACTTTTTGATGATCACTTATCTTAAGATTAGAAAGAACTAAAAAGGTATCTGTCAATAAGGCATCCCCTGCTAATAATGCTATACTATGACCATATATTAAATGATTTGCTATTTTATCTCTTCGCATTGTTGCATTATCCATTTCTGGTAAATCATCATGAATCAAAGTATATGATTGAATCATTTCGATTGCACAAGCAACATCTATATACTGATTACTATCCATTTTTAAATCATCTAATCCTAATAAAATAATAACTGATCTAATCAATTTTCCACAATTTAATAAGGTATAATTTATACTATGTTTTAATTGGTGACACCTATCCCAACTAAGACTGATTTCTCTTAATCTTAATGCTATTTTTTTTTGATATACAGAAATTATTTTTTTCATATTTTACCTCTAATAGGCATTATAACATATTTAGCTAATTTTCTCAACAAATGTTAATTATAACTTAAGATAAAAATGCAAACACACAAAATGTGTCTGCATTTTTTATCCTTTTGTTTTTTATATTCCTATCTTAGATATTAATGATTTCTTTTTTTCAAAAAAATAATTGACGAAATAAAGATTACTATCGCAAAAGATACAATAAAATAGGTACTTTCTTTACAAGAACAATTATTAGTATTATCTTTAGAAATAATCTCATAAATTGGATGAATCTCTAAATCACTATTCACCTGATTAAAATTTTTATCCCATCCTTTAAAAAGATATCCATCAACCTTAGGAGGTTCTGGAGCAATTGCATCTGTTCCTTCTTCAACTTCTTGAACTTTGATTATTTCACCATCTAGATCGTAGAAAACAACAACATAATAATTTGAAGCGGGGGATTTTTCTTCATAATAAGCATAAAGATTATAATCCTTAGTGATTATTGTTTCAAAATCAAATAAATCCTTACTATCCTGTGATAGACTCCAACCAATAAAATCATATCCTTCTTTAATAGGGCCATCACGATAACTAAGCAAATCTCCATCTTTAACCACAATGTTATATAATAGTTGACCTTGTTCATCATAAAACAAAATATCACGCGCAACAGCCCATTTTGCAAAAATAGTTGTATTCTCAGTTAATTTTATTGGAAATTGGCATTTTTGTGTAAATTGTTCATCATAATACCATCCGTCAAATACAAAACCATCTTTAGTTGGACTAGTTGGCATTTGAATTTCTTCATAATGAAAATATATTCTTGAACTTATCGTTGTTCCGCCATTTGTTTCAAAACTTAATTGATATAAATTATCTAATTGATTATATACAGCAGTAATTACAATATTATTTGTAATAGTAGTATAATCGCTATCCCAATGTGAAAAGCGATAACTATATTCTATTGTTGGATCCATTTTAGGATTTTCAGGTGGAGTGCTAGAATGTCCATATAAAACATCTTCTTCTTTTAAAATCTCACCATCAGGATTTTTAAAAGTAACATGATAAGAATTTAGTACGGGTTCAAAAACTGCAATAATATCAAGGTCTTCTACAATATTGTAATATAGTTGACTCCATCCTTTAAATACAAAAGTATACTTATCTGTCGGTTCTTTCACAACATAAGTAGGCGGGGTTGCACTATTACCATATTTAACCATTTCCTCTTTTAAAACACGATTATTCGCATCAAGAAATCTTACATTATATACTTGATTTAAAACATCTTGATTACAAATATTCAATGTTAACTTACAATACAAATCATTATCCAGTTTATATTTACCTTCAATTATAGCTGTTCCTAACTTTTTAATATTTAAATTACCTTCTTCATCAATATCTACTACTTGATTATTACTTGTAGACCACAAATAATCATTTAAGTTTTTACTAGGTGCATCATTACCTAAAAGTAAATATGCTTGATTGCCAGTTTCAATATTCACCACTTCACTTATTGGTAATGGATTAGATAAATCACTATTTAAAGAAATTTGACACGTAATATTACCAGGAACATACTCTTCTATATGAATTGTTGGTTCACCAAGCGTATTAGTATAAGAAAGCGGAACAACATCATAAACAAAATTCCCTTCTTCAGAATCTCTCCAAGAAATAATCTCACTTGTGCCTCCAATAATATCAACGATTTGACTATGATCATAATTTATAGCATTTTGATCTTTATAAATAATATAAAACTTCGCACCCTCTAACCGATCAAAACTTATACTATTTCCGTCAATTAAAAAATTTTGGACACTTCCTAATTTCACTTCATTAAAACCCTGAACTTTTGGTAATATTGTTTTATTTTTCCAAACATAATTTTTCACATCATTCATTTGTTCTTTAGCAGAAGCATCTGTATTGTTATATGCTGCAGCAATCTGCTTATAACTATAAATTGAAGTACCCTGAACATTTTCTAAAGCATCGTTGATAACAAGTTGCTCATAGGCTTCATTGGCATTGTTCAACCACATATAAATTCCCATTCCAGCATACAGATTGACATTTTTCTTACTAACAGCTTGATTCCACCAATTGATTAATTTTTCATATGGCGCAAGTGAATGATTTTGAGCCCAATAAGTTTGTGGAAGAATATAATTGATCCATTCATTATTCACCCATTTTAAAGTATCACAATACAAATATGATTCATAGTGCATTTGACACCCAATTGTTGCACCAGTAGGATATATTAAATTACCATTACTATCAAAAACATAGTCCTCAATAGGAGTATTTGCCTCAGTCCGCGAACTAGCATTTTTATACACTCCTGTAGGTGAAATTCCAAGTTGAACAAAACGATTATTTTGTGCATTAAATTCATCTAATTCTAACTTTAAATTATAAATAAATGTATCGACTTGTTTTCTTCTAAAATCAGACACTGATAATCCTTCTGTATTATATTTAGCACGTGTTTCTGAATCATCAATACCATCTGCATAAAAATAATCATCAAAATGAATGGCATCAACATCATAATTTTCAACAATTTCTAAACAAGTATCAATAATAAATTCCCTCACCTCAGGAATTCCTGGATCTAAAATTTGTAGTGGTGAGCCTATTAAAACATTATTTTCATTACTAGCTGGATTGTTAGGATACGCACTATATGCATCTGCTACTTCTTGTTTACTTCCATATGTTGATCCAATTCGATATGGATTAAGCCAAGCATGAAATTCAATTCCTCTTTTATGTGCTTCAGTAATTACATATTCAAGAGGATCAAACACATCAAAATCAACACCAATTAACTGAGAATTAATCTTATTAATTTTTGAGTTATACCAAGCATCATGATTAGCACGAATATGAAAAATCATCGCATTCATATTATAGTACTCAAGAGTATCTAAGATATTATCAATTTTATCCATATAATTTTGTTGACCCTGATAATTGATATCTCCTGTATAATAACTAATCCAAGCTGCTCTAAATTCAGTTTCATTTTGGTCAGAAATGTTTTCAGCAATCACTTTATTTTGATGATTTGTTGTCATAAAGTTCATTGCTAAAATACCCAAACATGATATCATTATAATTATTATTTTCTTCATATTCTCTACCTCCTTATAAAATTATATCATTAAAAAATCAAAAATGCTAGTAAATTGAACAACCTTCTCAATTAAATTTTTACAAAAAAGAAAAATTCAGGAAAAAAATCCTGAATTTTCATCTATTTATTTTATATCCGCATGAGGATCAAAACCAAGACGACGTAATGTTTCAATGACATATGATTCACGATATTCATCTTCTGGTTTACGATTATAATATGATATAAAGAACTCTTCAACTGCTTGTTCATATGGAATTTTAGCAAGACTAGCAATAATTCTTGATGAACGGTCAATTAATTTTTTATTAGTTGGTAATACTTGTACCATCCAATTACCATAAACACGACCCATTTTAGCCATTGTACCTGTACTTAAGGCATTAAAAGCAACCTTTACAAGCAAATGATACATAATATCCGTACAAGTTCTAGGAAGTTCTACTGGAATTCTAATTTCATCCTTAGCAATTTTAGTTGTAGGAATTTGGCCAAAACGAATAACTACACCACCACTATATTTAGTAAGTTCTTGATGATACCAATTTACAATTTCTTCAGTTGCAGAACCATTTACATCAATTAAAACAAGTTGTGAACATTCACGTGAATATCTTGAAGGATCATCTTCATTACCAATTACATATTCTAAAACTTCATTCCCACTAACCATTGGTGGATTGTTAATAATATCTTGACTCGCATTCATTTTAATATAATCTTCTTTACTCCACTCCAAACCTTTAATTGGGCGACGAAAAACATGTTGCCATGCTACTTCATTTGGATATAATGGATCCTTAATATATGCCCATGAAACTTCACTTGTATGATCATTAAACTTTCTAAATGGTGGAAGTGTAAAGGTTGGTTGACGTTCAGTTGTATCCGTCATAATGTCTAATAGATATTGATGTGTTATGTAAGTAACTAATCCTTTTTGGTTATAAGTATTAACTTCAAAATCAACTGCTTTTGCTAAACCTTTTAAAGCTTTACCACTTGATAATTGTTTATTAAGCGATATAAAGGCCTCAGCATATTCATCTAGACTCAACATTTGACCACCTATTACAGATAGTTCTTGTTCAGTTAGATTTTCCTTAAGCCAACGATTGGCAGCTACTTCTAAAGCAGCACCTGCTGCAAGCAGTTCAACAGTAGTTACTTGCATACGAGTCGAACCTGAAACAGCCATATTACCTACAAAAAGAGGAATTTTTACAATATATTTTCCATTATCAATACCTTTTTTCTTATTTGCAGCATATTCATCTAAACATTCAAATACAGCACGAGCACGATCCAAATGTGTTCTTAAAATTTTTTCTGGATTACAGAATAAATAGTATGTTTTTACACCAAGTTCATACCCACGCACAGCAGAACCATTAATACTTGCAGAAAGGCCACATTCTGAAAGTGCAACAAGAACATCACCAGGTCCCATCTCAGCCTCATCTACTTGTTTCGCACCAAATGTCATATAATCTTCAAAATTTTCAACAGAACGCACTAATGCACGATCCCCACCAGTTGTAAAACTACTAACAACTTCAGCCATCTCTAAAAATTCAAAACGATGAGCAGGAATCTTATCAACTAATCCTTGCCAGAAAGTTCTCCAAGCACCATCCATTTGAATTGCCATTCTTCCTGATGCACCAACACTTGAAAAGACAACTTTTTTTCTCTCATCCATACATCTTTTGATATCAGATACAAATGCTTCAAATTCTGGCGTTTTAAATTGTTCACCTGCAACTTTTGCAATATATTTATCTGCTGATAAAATAGTTTTTACACCTTGCGCTGTGTCTTTTGCAATAGTAGCACTTAAATTTTTTGTAAGGGGATTAGATTGCTCAGTAGGAATAACCCCTAAATGAAATTGTTTTTCATTTTCTAGAAAGTCTTTCGTCGCTTCCTTATAATTAGTAATTGTCTTGTAAATCACGATAATTTCTCCTTCATTTTTCGATTTTAACTTACAATTAAGCGTGATAATTATACCACATTAGTATTTTTGTTTCAAGTTATATAGTTTTAGAAATTTGCAAATTTCGTCATTATTAGGAATTGAATTGATCACATATGGTTTTGTTACACTTAGTGCTGCTGCCGCCATTGCATAGCGAATTGCCTCATCAATTGAATTTTCTTTTGCTATCATAGTTGCAAAAGCAGCATTAAAAATATCACCTGCACCTGTTGTATCTAGTGTTTTAACTTTAAAAGCAGGATAATATTTATACTTTTTATCTTTTACTAACAAGCATCCCTTATCTCCTAATGTTATAATTAAAATATTCCTTACTTTTTTTGCAAGATATTTTCCCATATCATCAATATTTATATGATAAGGTAAGCAATATAACTTTTTTGCTTCTTCTAAATTAGGAGTCAAAATATCTACTGACTCTAATATGTTTTGATCATCATAAATTGCAGGAGCAGGATTTAAAATAGTTACTATTTTTGCTTCCTTGGCGATAGAAATAGCTTTTTTTAAAATATCAATATTGGTTTCATATTGAAGTAATAAAACATCAGCATCATATATTTCCTCTTTAAAAATACCCAAATCTTCATCATTTAAATTTTTTGATGCCCCAGGATAAACAACAACTTCATTTTCACCATTTTTTGAAATCAAAATTGTGGCAAGTGCTGTTTTTTCTTCCAAATCTTTAATAAAAAAAGTTTTAATATCCAAGGATTCCATATACTCTTTACAATATTTTCCATAATAATCATTACCTATCCTAGATAAATAACTTACATTACAACCCAATTTATTGCAAGCTACTGCTTGATTATAACCCTTACCACCCGGTTCTTCATAATAAGATTTCACATGTGTAGTAACAGAAGGAATAGGAAAATCATCAAGATGCATAAATATTGATTGACCACTTAGACCAATAACTGCAATTTTAGCCATTTTTTACCTCATATTTAAATAAAAATACTAAATAATTTTTTCCTATATTATTCTTCTAAAAAAGCCTTATAAGCAAGATATGCTTCATAGACATCTGCTTTAGATACGACTTCCATTGGGGCATGCATATTTAAAACAGCAATTCCCGCATCAAGAACATTCATATTATAATTGCCCAAAATATAGGCAATTGTACCTCCCCCACCTTGATCAACCTTTCCAAGTTCAGCAGTTTGGAAATGAATATTATTTTTATCCATTACATTTCTAACCCAAGCCACATACTCAGGATTAGCATCATTAGAGCCACTTTTACCACGAGAACCTGTATACTTATTGAAAACAATTCCACGTCCTAAATAGGCAGCGTTCTTAGGATCATTGACATTGGCAAATAGTGGATCAAATCCAGCACTTACATCACTAGAAAGCATTTTAGTATTTGCGAGAGTAGTTCTTAAATCTTTTAGAGTCGTATACCCTTGTAAAGCAAGGATATCTAAAATGGCATTTTCAAAGAAAAGTGATTGTGCTCCTGTAGCACCAACACTACCAATTTCTTCTTTATCTACTAAAATACAACAACTAGTATATTCAGGATTTTGTACATCTAATACAGCCATTAAAGATGTATATGCGCAAACTCTATCATCATGACCATATCCAGCAATCATACTTCTATCTAATCCATAGTCTCTTGCCATACCAGCTGGTACAATCTCAAGTTCTGCAGACAAAAAATCTTCTTCTTCAATATCATATTTTTCTTTTAGCATCTTCAGAACATTTGCCTTTACAGCATCTTTTTCCGCAGCCTTTAATGGAATACTACCAAAAGTTATATCTAAGTCTTCACCTTCAATAACTTTAGCAGCTGTTTTTTGTAATTGATCTGCTGCTAAATGAATTAATAAATCGCTAATACCAACGATTGGATCAGTTAAATCATCACCAATGGATACAAATACAGAACTACCATCTTTTTTTATTATAATACCATGAATGGCAAGCGGAATAGTCACCCATTGATATTTTTTTACTCCACCATAATAGTGAGTGTCTAATAAAGCAAAATCATTTTTTTCATATAATGGATTTTGTTTTACATCAAGTCTTGGTGAATCAATGTGAGCTCCAAGAACTCTCATTCCTTCGGTTATTTTTTTTGCTCCTATATGAAATAAAACTATATTTTTATTCATATTAGTAAGGTAAACTTTATCGCCCTCTTTTAACTCCTTTACTTCTGCTAGATTTTTATAGCCGTAAGATTTTGCAAGTTTTAAGGCTTCCTCAACACACAATCTTTCTGTCTTGCCTAAAGTTATAAATTTTTTATAACCTTCTGAAAAGTTCATAATTTTATCAAATTTTTCATCATTGGCTTCTTTCCAAATATTTTTTGCATACATAAATATATCACTCCTTTTCTTATTTTTTACTCAATATGTTTTATTATACCATTTATAAAATCACATTACAAATATTTAAATTCAAAATCTATTTTACTTTCATCCATTTTAATAATCAAATAGGTTCCTTTTGTTTTATCTCTAGGTAATATTGGTGAACCGGGATTGCAAACATAAGTTCCATCTATTTCTTTTAATATATGTTTATGTGTATGTCCATAAATAAAAATCTTACAATTTTTACTCTTAATAACATGATTGGTAATGAAAAAGTATTGATGACCATGAGTCATATACAAATCACCATAAGGTGTATTTATAATCATTTCCGTTGGATATTCTGATCCAATATCACAATTGCCCTTTACAGCTTTAAATGGAAAGATTTCTGAAAAAGAAATCTGACTATCACCCGCATGTAAAAAAAGTTCCGCATCCCTATTTTCTTCTACAATTCTATTTAAAATCTCTTTGTGACCATGAGTGTCACTTGTAACAACTATTTTCATCTAATTAAATGGTTGCTCCTCCTTTTTATAAATATATTTACCGATGATTTTACTAAAAAAAGAAATTATTGGCCCCATTGCCAAAAAAGTTAAAATAGTATTAAAATTAATTATATCAGTCCTTTTCAATATAAGAACACCAATAACTAATGCAATTATTGTACATAATAGATCAATTATCATTCTAGACAATCGATAAGATAGTTTTTTAAATCTTAATTTCAATATAAGTGGTAGACTATCATAAGGAGCAATTCCCATTCTTGCACCTCCATATAAAGCAATACCAAAACTTACAATGATAAGTCCCAAAAGACCATATACAATTTTAAGTATGCCATTATTCGTATTCATATTGAAATAAAGAAATAATCTAAGAAAAAAATCACTGAAAAATCCCGTCAATAATAAATTAATTATTGTTCCAATATGCACTTCTTTTCTTAAAAAAATCAACATAAAGAGGAAAAAAATGAAATTAATCATTAAATAAAAAAACGTATAATTTAGAAATTCATTATTAAATATATACATTATAGAAAAAACCATTGCGGAAAGCGGATCTTGTCCAAGCGATGAAAGTTTATATAAAGATACTCCTAAACCTACAAATACTGTTCCAATTATTATGCCCATTACTTTTTTTAACCTTCTCATTATTTTTTCCACCTAATTTAAAATATTATTTTTTCTTAAATATTTTTCAAGTTGTTTCCTATTTTTAAAAGTTAATTTAATGTTTTTTGTTTTGTTTAAGTTTTCTATATGCTTTTTTCTTCTTTTATTCGTTCTACTTTGATATAAAATCCACCATCTAAACCCCAAATCAAATGTTTCGATACACGGACAGGATTCTCTTTTTTTATTTTTATTTTCTTTAAATCGTTGTTTTGCCATCTTATAACAATAAAAACGATTATAATTTAAAAAAATAGTTATATCACTTTCTTCAAATCTTCTTTTTCCAATATTCGAATAATTGCCATCAATGACCCAGCCATCAGGATTATCATTTAAAAATTTTTCAACAATTGCATTCTTTTCTTCAAAGGTTCTTTCTTGCCAATTATCGTAAAAATTTACTGCATCTAAATAAAGCAAAGGAAGATTATAATGGTTTGCCAATGTTTTAGCCAAAGTAGACTTACCACTTCCACTATAACCAATAATTTGAATTTTCATATGTTTCTCCTATTTATATAGTTATATTATATCATTTTATATAATAAAAATCATAATATTTGATAATAGGATCTTGTCTTTTAATACTAATAAATTGTATTTCTATGAAAAAAATGTTATAATATTGATACGAAAAGTGGTGATAAAAATTGCGAAAATTAATTAAATCTATTACACCAACCCAGCTTATTGCTTTAGGTTTTATGTTGGTTATTTTAATAGGAAGTTTTTTATTATCACTGCCTATTTCAGCAAAAAATTTAAAATGGACTAATTATTTAAATGCTCTTTTTACCGCAACCTCGGCTACTTGTGTAACTGGTCTTGTTACTTATGATACTAACACTCATTTTAGTATTTTTGGTCAAATTGTTATTTTGGTCTTAATTCAAATTGGTGGAATCGGTTTTATGACCATTCTTTCCACAATTGGAATTTATTTAAAGAAAAAAATTAATCTCTATGAAAGAAAAATCATTATGCAAGCATCTGGTTCAATAAGTACCCAAGGTGTAATTGCTTTAGTTAAAAGAATTGGTAAAACTACCCTCATCATTGAAGGAATTGGAGCAATCTTACTTGCGAGTCGGTTTATTCCCGTCTTTGGAATGGGAAAAGGCATCTATTTTTCTATTTTTCACTCTATCTCAGCCTTTTGCAATGCTGGATTTGATTTAATGGGCAGTTTAGGTAATGAGTTTTGTTCTCTAACTAATTTTGTTGGTGACTGGGTTGTTAATCTTACCATTATGGGATTAATCATTTCTGGTGGTTTGGGCTTTTTTGTTTGGTCTAACATTATTGATACAAAATGTTGTTTTAGAAAAATGAAATTACATACCAAAATTGTTCTTTCTGCCACAGCCTTTTTAATTATTGTTCCTAGCTTTCTCTTTTTTATATTTGAAAAGGATAACCCTATGACGATAAAAAATTTACCAATAGATGAAAAAATTCTCGCTAGTCTTTTTCAAAGTGTTACAACAAGAACAGCGGGTTTTAATACTATTGATTTATCAAAAATAAATGATTCAAGTGCCTTACTTACTATTTTCTTAATGGCTATTGGAGGTAGTCCCGGTTCTACTGCTGGAGGAATCAAAACAACAACTTTTGTAGTTTCTATTTTAAGTATTGTCTTTTCTACCAAGCAACAATCCACTATTGTTATTGGTAAAAGACAATTAGAAAATAATATTATTAAACAGGCAAGTGCTATTATAAGTCTTTTCTTATTTAGTATTATTTTATCATCTCTTATGATTATTGCTATTGATAATATTACTCTACTTGATGCTCTTTTTGAAACAACCTCTGCTATTGCAACAGTAGGACTTTCAAATGGTGTAGATGTTTCATCACTTAGTTCAATATCAAAATTAGTTTTGATATTTCTTATGTATATAGGACGAATTGGCGTTATTTCAATTGCTTTTTTGTTTAATAAAAAAGGGGATAATGAATTGTTAAAACGTCCAGTTGAAAAAATATTAATTGGTTAGGAGAAATGCTATATGAAATCATTATTAGTAATAGGAATGGGAAGATTTGGTAAACATTTAGCTAGAAAATTAATGGAACTAGGTAATGATGTAATGATTATTGATAAAGATGAGTCCATTATAAATACTTTATCTGCTTCTTTTACGGATGCCTTTGTTGGTGATTGCACAAATCCAGCAGTCATTCATTCATTAGGGATAAATAATTTTGATATTTGTTTTGTGACTATCGGTGATAATTTCCAATCCTCATTAGAAATTACCTCTTTATTAAAAGAAGCTGGTGCTAAATACATTGTGTCTAAGGCAACTGTTGATATGCAAGCTAAATTTTTAAAACAAATCGGTGCTGATGAAGTTGTTTATCCTGAACACGATATGGCAATTAGACTTGCTATCAAACACAATGCTAACAATGTCTTTGATTATATTGAAATAGGTCAATCCTATGCGATATATGAGACCCCTATTTTAAAAAGTTGGGTAGGTAAATCAATCCTTGATATTAATGTTAGAAAAATCTATCGCATTAATATTATTGCAATTAAAAAAGGAATTGAACTCATATCATCACCTGATCCCCATTATATCTTTGAAGATAGCGATCACATTATCGTTATTGCCACAAGTAAAGACATTAATGCTTTAACAAATTCAATTGAAAACGAAAAAAATAGGTAATTCACCTTAAATGAATTACCTATTTTTATTTTAAAATGAAAACGTCTCTTATAGCTTCTCAAAGATGTTTATAGAAGTATGCAAAAAGCCTTGATTTACAAACGGTTTCCCATTTTTACTTGTATCTTCTCCTATCCTTTCACATCAGTTGGTTTTGTAAAGTTGAGCACCACAAACAGAGCACCAAATACAAGCATAGGGAAGGAGTACCTTTTTCCGTAAAAATCACTCATTTTCCATTTATGACAATAAACGTAATTTTTGATTATTGAGAATGCCCCAAACCCTTACATAAACTAGGTTTTGTTAGTGAATCACCTCATAGCGTAATCTAAGATACGAGTTCTCTAAAACTATACATTCTTGCAACTTCATAACACCCAATTTTGATAATTCGCATTCTTCTGTCAAGGACTTTCCATCAATTAGAGTAGACGTATCCTTTCCACCAATTAAAACAGGTGCTATAATAATATCAACATAATCAAACAATTTTTCACGAAGAAATAGGCTATTCAATGTTCCTCCAGTTTGGATTGTTATTCTCTCGCAACCATATTCCGATTTAAGTTTGATGAGGGCATCTTTTAAGGATAATTCATTTTGATATATGATATGAAGATTTTCCTCCTCTACGTTAAAGGCAGGATGTTTTGTGTTTGTCGTAATTAGTACAAACTCTTTTGATAAAGCACAAAAATAGCGTATACCATTTTCATTCAAATGTTTGTTATCAATTACAACAAAAGAAACTGATGTTTTCTTTGGCATTTCCTTTTTATTTACTCCCATTTTTTCTTGCACTCTACCCGAGTTGAAAGACCACAAGTCTGTTGTCTGCTCTATCTCATAATATTGGTGTAATCCCTCATTAACGCCTTTAATTTTAGGAAAATCCTTATCTACATCCAAATCATCGGTTGCACCAGTGCTTATTTTCCCATCAACAGACATAAGCATAAACAATGTTGTAATCGGTCTGTCCATTTTACTCTCCTCCACAAATTTAAATTGTTAATTTGTATGAATGATATTTATTGTATATCTGCCCGTATTGTTTTACATCTTCATAAGAATTTTAGTCACCATTTAGCCACTCTCAATCGGCATTTTCTTTTGGATTTTACTTACTATCCTTATGAAAACCTATCTTTGCAATGGCTTTTTTGTTTTAAGATTTTTCAACCATAAAAATCTAATACTATTTTTTTATTCTTTAACCCACTTTGCATAAAGCCTCAAATCACCAGTTGTTCCTTCCGTGATATTAGTAACGGGATCTCCACTACAATCAGAATTTAAATACCAACCAATAAATATATATCCATTGCAACTTGCTTTTTCTAAAATAAATTCATCAATAATACTATAAGTTAAATGAACGGTTGGTAATATTGGACTAACACCTGTTATTTCATTAATTACATATTTATTTGGCAAATTATCAAAAGCAGGAATATTGGTACCTTTTTGCCACTGATGGAAACGGAAAAAAATCTGCACTTTACCAGCTGATGTTTTTTTGAATGACTCACTATATGAAGGATAAGAAGTTTTTATAACATTTAGCAAGTAAGCATTCATTTCCTGATATTTTATTCGATATGGATATGTATTTAAAAAATAATTTTCATCATCGACCGGCACATAATTATCACTATTTGTACCTTCAATTGGCTTATAAATAAGGGTTCCTATTGTTTGTTCAAAAATATAAATATCAATTGCTTTTAATTCTTCAACACTTGACCAAGTGGCCGTACCATAACTTCCGGAATTTGCAACAAATTGATAAACTTGATCAATTTTAGTAAGCCCAGAAATGATACCAACCTTGCTATTTAGCCATTCAAATAAGTCAGTATAAAATTCCTCAATAAATTCATCTTTACTTTGCCAACTTTGAATCGTTTTCGTATTTAGATTGGCATCATAAATAATCTTATAAGTTTTTATATGATATAAGGCATTTACGACAATATCCTTTGTTACATTTGTAAACTCTTGATCCCAACCGATAAACTCATATCCCTCTTTTACCGGATTGAAAGGTGCTACAGCATTATACCCTTCCCTTACAATAGCTTCTTTTAAAATATTACCATCAATATCTTTAAAAATAACTTTGTAAGTTGGTAGAGTATTTATCCATTCACGATCGGGTAAAATAATATCATTTTGGGTTAAAACATCACAAGTAACAAAATCTACCCCTTTATCAATCCATTCTTGAAGTGTTTCAATTGAAGTATATTGATTAAAAGTATAACAAGCAACATCAATACCCGCTTCATGATAACGATCTATCCATTCTTGTGAGTTGCTATAACTAATATTGAAACTAATATCAAAATTCCAACTCACACATCTTTCAAAAGTATCTCTACTTTCAATAGAATTTACTAAATATTGACAAGGAATATAATCATAACCATTATTTCTAACCCATTCTAAACATTTATATTGTGAACCAAGAAAAATAATTTTATCAAGCATATGATATTTATCAATTATTTTCATCAATTCACTCATTCTCGAAGTATCATTATTATTAATACCATTTGAATATTTTAATTCTATTACTGCATAAACATTATATTCTTTACAAATTTCCAAATAACGCTCTAAAGTACAAATTTTAGTTGTATAAGAAATACCTCCACGAGTTGTTGTATATTCAATATCTTTGAGATCTTCCCAATTCGTATTAGCAATTGCAATATTGTTGAAAGTATCATCATGACACACAACAAAAACTCCATCTTTTGTTTGTTTTAAATCGCATTCTAAAGCTTGATATTTTTTTATCTTTACACCATTTATAAAGGCTTCCTCACTATTCATAATTCCTAAATAGCTTCCCGCATGACCAATAAAAATCACATCTTTTCCACTTGCTTCCATTGCAGAAAGTTCCTTTTCCCAAACTGCTTGTAAAACAAGATTACCAAGATTAGGAATACTTTCAAGTGATAATTCAAAAATTGTTTCATCATCTAATTTATACCCTTTGAAAAGATACCCCTCTTTGGTTGGCTCTTTTAAAGTAAGTGGCAACATATCAATATTATATGTTTGAATTAAGCTAGAACCAGTACCACCATCTAAAAGATATGTAATTTCATAATTCATCATCTGCAAATTCGCGTTTAAAACAAGATTATGACTAGGCATTGTTTGTGGTATTTCATTATCCCAACCTAAAAATTCATATCCTAAGACATTTACACTATTATAAACATCAATGGGTTCTTGATACTCATACGTATGCACTATATCTATTTTATAGGTTATTGTATAACTCAATTTAGTAAAGATTGCTTCAAATTCTAAATTTTGTGCTGGCATTTTATCTGGAATCGTTTTATCCCAACCATTAAAGTTATATCCTTCCTTTGTTGGATTATTTGGTGCTTTTATTTCATCTTGATACTCATATGTTTGCACTATATCTTCTTGACCTTCTATTTTATAGGTTATTGTATAACTCAATTTAGTAAAGATGGGTATCACTTTTACCTCTTTTGATTCAACAACTGTATTGTGATCTATTAAATTAGTTCCATCTAAACTCCAACCTAAAAATTTATATCCTTCTCTTGTAACAAGAACATCCTTTAATATTTCTGCCAAATTATCATTTATCTTAATTTCACCATTATATTGATTCACTAAAACATCATTTTCTTTTAAATCATAAAATATTTGAGCTTTCTTGTTGCAACCACATAAAAGTGTCATTATTAAAAACATTACCGAAATTAAACAAAATCCTTTTTTCATTTTACATCTCCTTCTTAACAAATATATTATATTGAAAAAAATTCTTTTTTCAACTAAATATATAAATATTTGGAAATATAACTAATCTATACTACAAAGGATTTTATTTACTTGCTGGTTGTGTATACCCACAAATTTTACACCTAAATTCTCTTTTTACTATATCAAGTACAATATCATGTGGTTCATTTTTAAGGTGATTACAAATATTGCATTGTCTTGAATGATATTGAGAAGATTTTATATATGAACCATATTGATGATATTCATCATAAGTATTATTACAAAACAAACATGAAAAAGTATGATATAAATCATCTTTTGAACTTATAGAATTTTCATGTCCATGAACTTTACAATTGTGACCACCTATATAGTCAAAGGTTGTCATATCAAAATTATAATTGTTAGCATATGACATAAAAGCACTTATCATATTTACTCTCATATCAATATAATTATCTGATAATAAATCCCAAAGTGGAATTAATCCTGTTTCTCCATAATTTATAATAACTGATTGATTGTCATCGGCAAATGATTGATACCATGACGCATAATTAGCCTCATATGTATTCATATTTGTTATTCCAAATGGAATACCACCTCTAGATTTGCTATAAAAACCCGTTTTAGTATCGCCTGTTGATAATCCCAATTTTGCTTTTAAATCAAAACTTAAACTGCTACTTGCACCACCAATTCCTGTAATACCACCTTGTATCTCATTATTTAGACTGGTTTTTATTGCACCATCAAACGCTTGCTCATTAGTAACAATGCTAGTATAAATTTCAATTCTACCTCCAAATATTGCAGATGCTAACATATGAGTACCAAAAGTATCAAATAAAGTCTCGTAAGTAATTTGGTTATTTCTTACTTTTTCTAAAGTTGCCAAATATGCGGGATGTAAATTATTTTTATAATTAGTTAAGTCGACTTGATATAATGGCAAAGATAAGGAATATCGTTCAATATCAGTAATATTTAGACAAAAATATTGACTTGCATAGTTATGATAAGAAAAATTGGCTCCTAGTTCAAAGCCAGCTTTTGCTCCAGCTGAAAATAATTTAAAATCTACATTACTAGAAATTTTTGTTTGATAATATGCCTCTATTTCGGTATTCAACTCGCTAAAAGAAAGTCCTGAAAACATTCTTGATGTACTTACATTATAATCCACTCGATTAAAAACAATTGTATTTAACCATTCTTCATCTAAAATGGGCGCACCTACCTTAATCCCTTCTGGTACAGCATAGTCTGATTTTACTACATTATAAGAATATCCTAAAGCCTTTCTTTCACTAAGATTATCTGCTTTAACCTTTAGATTTGTAATAAAAAAAGAACTTACAATTAACAATAACACAATAAATTTTTTTGATTTCATCTATTTTCTCCTTTGATTATTAAATTTTTTATTATTTTTTCATATAAAAAAACTTTCTTAATTAAAAGAAAGTAAAATTTTTCATATAAATCACCCCCCCTAATCTTTTTATTTGTATTATACTATATTTAAAATAGTATGTCAAATTTTTACATAAAATATAAAAAATAGAAATTGTTTGACCCCCTTTTCTATTTCTTAATTCATTATAATTGATATGTTTCAAATATCAAATAAATTTCATAAATAATTGGCACACTCAAGTTAGTTTCTAATAAACCTATTAACAATTAAAGGAAGAATGAAGGATTGGTTTAATGTCTAATTTTATAAATTAATTATGGGAATTCCCAAAAAACAGTACTAAAAGTCTAATAGAGGAATATTGATAACTAAATTTAATGTTTCAAGCACTTTTATTGGTAATCATTGCGATTTTGTACATTCACTTTTCTAAAATTTATATATTTTTTTATATAATATGTTATCCCAAAAATACATAATGCTCCTAAATTTACCGAAATAATATAACAACAAACAAATACATACCAATTAGTAGCATCCCATATTTTTGATAATACGGGCACTGTACTATTATAATAAGGACTTATTAAAAACATATTAAAAGAATCACTAAGATTATACTGATTTTTCATTTGTTCAAAAAAATAATTCATCGCTATAGCTAAACATGTTAATGAACAAAATAAAAGAATTCCTGGAATCATTTCTTTAATTTTACAACCAAGATTTCTAGTTATTATCAAATAAACACCAAGCGTAATCATTGCACCATGCCATAATAAGGATTGCATTGTTATTGTAACCTCACTTGTGATTACACTATCGGGAACAACCATGACTGAAAGTCCCGCAATTGTATAATAAAAACCCATAAATTGATATAAATATTCCCTGATTTTTTCTTTAAACACAGGCGTAAGTAAACAGATATAAATAGGTGTTGAACAAAATTGAAAAGGAAAAGTACTCCAATTATAACTAGATCTATCTTCAAACACATTTATAAATAGTTGTTTGTATAACTCCAAAAAAAAGAAAAAAAGACCAAAATAAAAAACAGTCATTTTGACTTGCTTTTCGTTATGATTTTTATACCTTCTTATGAATACAATTGTAATACAAACATTTATTACAATTATAATTAAGTGAAACCAACCATAACCATGTAATTTATCTGTTTTCCAAGATAATATATTTTCTAGATAATGCATTACCTATTTCTCCTTATAAATATTTATTATCATATTATTGTCATATAAAATCATTACATATCATAATTTTGAATTATTATACCACATTATAATCATATTTGCAATATTTCAACAAATTTAATATTGTAAACTTATTTATAATTTATCTAAAACTATTCTTTCACTAATAAAATAGTATTTATTTTTTTTTATTTTAAAACGTTTTCATCATTTTTTTAGCACTCTACTATTGACAGTGCTAAAAAAATGAGTATAATAAAAGTGTACTTAGAAAAAGTACATAGGAGGTGTTTGATATGAGTAATAAAAATAATGAATTAGTTAGAAAGGATATGTATGGAATGGATCCATTCTTTAATGATTTCTTTAATTTCCCATTTTTTGAAAATAGAAAGAATCACCATCCAATAATGAAAACCGATATTAAAACCAATGGTGATAGTTATACTTTGGCTATTGATATACCTGGTTTTTCAAAAGATGAAATCACTATATCGATGGAAGATGGTTATCTTACTGTAAATGCTAGTAAGAAAGAAGAAACGAATACTGAAGAAAAAAATTACGTTAGACATGAAAGATTTTCGGGTTCTTATTCTAGAAGTTTTTATGTAGGAGAAATTAGTGAAGAAAAAATTAATGCTAAATTAGAAAATGGTGTTTTAACTATTATAATACCTAAAGAAATTGAAGAACAACCCGTTAAGAAATATATTGAAATTAAATAAACTTCTCATCCATATCTTTTTATTAACAGAAAAAGTAAGCCATCATGGCTTACTTTTTTATTATCAAAATAACAATGAAAAGAAAACAACTCAAAACAATAGCATACAAAAAGTACCAATCACCATTAGTGTAAGTCCTATGAAGGATTTTAATGATAGTTTCTCTTTGAAAACAACTATGGAAAAAAGAATGGTTACAAGAATACTTAATTTATCTATTGATACAACAACACTTGTAAGACCATCTTGCAATGCCTTATAGTAACAAAGCCAAGATACACCTGTTGCAATTCCAGATAACCCAATAAATAACAATTCTTTTCTAGAAATCTCTTTTATCGTATGTTGTTGTTTCGTAAATAATACCAAAGCCCATGCCATTAAAAGAACTACTGATGTCCGAATAGCAGTACCTAAATTTGATTCTACTCCATCTATTCCTATCTTTCCAAAAATGGCAGTTAAACTTGCAAAAAGGGCAGAAAAAATAGCATACATAATCCAAAGTTTATTTTTGTCATCTTTATTTGCTTTATTTTGACTTTTTTGAATCATCAAAAAAGTACCTAGGCCTATTAAAGCAACTCCAATAAATTTTCCCATTGTAATTTCTTCATGTAGAAGCAAGAAAGCAAGCAATATCGTTAAAATAGTACTAGATTTATCAATGGGAACAACTTTATTGATATCACCCATTTGTAAAGCCTTAAAATAACAAAGCCAAGATGCACCTGTTGCTAAACCCGATAAAATTAAAAATATCCAAGTTTTGAAATCAATAGTAGGAATTGTTCCTTGTGATCCTACAATACATACCATAATCCAAGAAAAAAACAAAACTACAATGGTTCGCAAAGCAGTTGCAACATTTGAGTTAGTATTCTTAATACCAATTTTTGCTAGTATTGAGGTTATTCCCGCAAAAAAAGCAGAAAGAATAGAGAATACAATCCACATATTTTTATTACCCCTTCAAAATTTATAATATATTTTTATTTTAACAATATTTCTCAATAAAAGTTTAAAATTTAAAGTCTATAAAGCTGTACCTTTTTTGGGTACAAAATATGTTTTCATATCAAGACCCTCGTGCGTTAATAAAGCAATTTTTTTATCTATTCCACCAGCATACCCTGTTAAAGAACCATTACTGCCTACAACTCTATGGCAAGGTATAATAATAGATATTGGATTATGTCCAACCGCACCACCTACAGCTTGTGCAGACATTTTTTCCATACCATATTTTTGCGCAATTTTTTTTGCTATATCATTATACGTAATAACACTCCCATAAGGAATCTCCATAAGAATTTGCCAAACATCTTTTTGAAAATTTGTACCAATTGGGCTAAGAGATAAACGTTTTATATCTGGCTTTAAATTATTAAAATAGTCGTCTAGCCATTTTTTTGTTTCTACTAAGATAAAATAATGATCATTTTCAATAATATCTTCTTTTGGTACAGTTTTATATTCATATTTTTGCCCTTCTATCCATAGTCCAATCAGGGCATCTTCGCAAGCAGCAATTATAATATTTCCAAGTTTCGATTTATAGCTGGTTTTATAATACATATTCGTACTCCCTATTTCTTTCCCTTAATAAAAATAAATTTTTTATTGTATAATTGTTAACATCTTTTTTCATCATATAAATAATACTCCATTTCCCCAAAAAACTTGCGAAAACATGTTGAAATGCCAATTGTATGTTCTATTTCTTCTTTAGAATAAAATCTTCCAACTAAATTTTCTTTATTTTGAATATGTACAAGATATCCTTTCATATACCATATTTGATGCGTAAATATATGCTTTTGCTCTTGCAAAGAAACTATATCTTTTACACATAGTCCTTTGGTTTCTAAATAGTTATTCGCATCTATTTCTGACATAGTTTCTTCCACAATATAAGGAGAATATAGTCCCTTTAATAACCCCTCTTCTTTATATTCAAAATAAATATGTTGATTTTTATCTATTAAGAAAAAACAGGTATATTCATGTATAGTTATTTTTATTTTTTTTGATTTCACAGGATATAATCCTATCCCATTTTGTACATAGGCTTTGCAATTATCCTTTAGTGGACAAATCTCACATTTCGTAATCTTAGGTCCACATATTGTAGCCCCAAGTTCCATCAAAGATTCATTGAAAAAACCAAAATTACTAGGTTGAAGCAATTCTAATTGTTTTTTATAATATTTTTTCGTACTAGTCAATGTAATATCTATTGGATTGGCTTCATATCTTGTTAAAACCCTTAAAACATTTCCATCGACAGCCGCATAAGGTAATCCATACGCTCTAGACAAAATAGCACCAGCAGTATATTCTCCTATTCCTTTCAATTGAATGGTATCTTCATATGTTCTTGGAAAAATACCATGATGTTTTTCCATAATAGTTCTTGCTGCAGATTGTAAATTTCTAGCTCTAGCATAATAACCTAGTCCTTCCCAAAGTTTTAACAACTTCTCTTCTTGTACCAAAGCTAAACTTTTTATTGTCGGGATTTCTTTTAAAAAACGCTCATAATATGGCTTCACAGCTTCCATTCTAGTTTGTTGTGCCATTATCTCACTAATCCAAATAGGATATGGATCAGTAATATCACGTCCAGGAAGTTTTCTTTTGTGTTTTAAAAACCAAGAAATTAATTTTTCTGTATCTATCTTTATCACATTCTTTTTAATATTTTTTGATATATTTCAATCATTCTTTCTTCGGTTACTACTTTATCTATTTGTGTTATCGGAATCCAAGCAATAGAAGAATTTTCATCCTCTTTTATCGAAATAGGTAATTTTTCATCGGCTTCAAATAAATAACTAACATTTAAATGTAAATGATCAGAAATAATCGTGCCCTGTTTTATATGATGTCCAACACAAATTACTTCAAGTGATGCAATATTAGGATACAATAAATTTACTTCGGAAAGTCCCGATTCTTCCATAATTTCTCTTTTAGCAATTGATTCTAAATCAAATTCACCATCAGCATGACCACCAAGCCATCCATATGATTGATAAATTAAATGATATGCAAAAAGCACTTTATCGTGCGTTTGATTAACTACAATTGCAGACGCAGTCATATGTGCTGCAAGTGACTTTCTATTATATGCTTTCTTCCCATATGTTTTTATATAATCTAATATTAATTTTTGATCTTCTCCTTCTAATGGAGTAGTAGGAACATAATTGCGAATTTCTTTTAACATTTTTCGATACGTTTTCATAGTATACCTCATATTTTAATTTATTATAACATAATTTTTTAAAAAAGAAAGCAGAAATGAAAAAAATCTATTCAGTAAATAAGATTACCCTTAAAAATTAACTCCTTTATAGAAATTGAATCAAACTATAAAATACAGTCCTTCTATTTTTTGGTTCCTACCAAATATCTAATTCTTAAAACTAGTTTTAACTTACATACTTTTCACATCTTGAACCTTTTCAAAAGATTATTCTAAATAATATTTTATTCTTAAAGTAATTTTGATATATACTAAATTATATTTTCTATGTTTTGAAACGAATATCCTAAAGTAATTTTTGGTATTTATCAACTTTACCATTAGTATAAGATAAAATTGCAATAGCAAACATACACCCCATTTGAAATGAGATTGTAGTAGTTAATTTACTCATTGCAAATTGATTTACAACGAATAATATTGTACTATCAAATACCAGTTGAATAATATATAGACAACAAATATCAATACTTTTTAAATAAAAAATGACCTATCATATGATAGGCCAGAATAAAAATGTTACAAATGAATTTTTTTTGATTATTTTAGCTATTTTCGATATAACACTGCTATAGCCTCAACATTGGTTGAGACTATCAAAGGTATATTTTTAACCTTTTTTGATAGGTCGAAACTACCAAAGGTATAATTATTATATCATAAATTTAAAAATATTAATAGAATTTTGTTGAAAAACCTTCACTTTTCTTTTTATCTCTCTAGCGTTACATAATTCCACTTTATTTTAAAAATCTAACAGAACGTCAAAAAACGGCTAAAAGTGTTATGTTGCTAGCTATTTTAACTTATTCCACATTTGAATTTAAACTCAATTAAATCTGTTTTTTCCATTAAGTACAAGTGTATAATATTCATCATTTGTTGAGTCACAACAAACAAGTCTATGTTCATCCAATAGCCATAAATCTCCTTGTTTCGTTACTGGATTTTCTATATTGTTTATTTCCATTTCTTCATCAAAATTATCTTCATGAACATTTTCTAGTGAGCCCTTTCCAAACAATTCTTTTGCTTCATCTAAATCAAAACCTGTTAATGTTACATCAAAGCCTTCTTCATCTAATTCTTTTAATAGATCAGCAAGTAGATTATTATTCCATTCATCACTAATTTTGTTTAGTGCTTTTTCTTTAGCTTCATCTAAATCTACTATTACACAATCTATTTCTTCATATCCCAATTCCTTTAACACCTTTAACCTTTGGTGCCCACCAACTACTAGTCCTGTTCGCTTATTGTATATTACTGGCTCCACATAACCAAATTCTTTTATACTTTTCTTTAGTTTTTCGTATTCTTTATCACCAGGTTTCAAATTTTTTCTTGGATTATAATTTGCTGGTTTAAGTTTATCAATTTTCTTTTTTATTATTTGCATGTCTCCTCCATAGAAAAAAGTAACGATTATTAGTCGCTACTTTTTTAAGTAAGTAATGTAAAACTTTATTATTAAAACTAATCATTAATATAATAATCGAATATAACTAGTTTAATTTTATATTTTTTTAATTTTAATATAATTATAAAACTTTAATAATTCCTCATCATCTTTTCTAATAATTTTTTTAATAGTTTCTATATTTGATAAATAATCATTAGTTATCAAATACGATATAAATTCATTATCAAAAGTTTTAACAGTATTTAAATCATATATATCATTTTCAACAATTTCAAATAATTTTACTTTATAAAATTGTGGATATCCAAGGTTTCCAATTAATAAATAATGCAATTCATTGTTTATCATTGCTATGGCATAAACATTATAACATTCATCAACATCAATAGAATAGGTGTATTTTTCACCAATATTATTATAATAATTAGATATAATAGGATTGAAATGGTAAAATGTTAGTAGACACATAAAAAATGTGTTTGCTAACATTTTTTGTTATAATTATATGGAGGTGATAATATGGGAAGACCTAAAGGTGGTAAGAATAGAGAATGGAGTAAAGAAGAAAAACTAAAATATGTTTTAATGGTTTTGAATGGTGAAAAAAGTGCGACAGAAATAAGGAAGTCAGAAGGTATTAGTAATGGGATGATTTCCATATGGATAAAACGTTATAATGAAGGAGGCATAGAAGCTTTACAAAACAAACGTAAACCTGGCAATCCCTTAATGAAATATTCAAGAAGAAAAGAGCTTACCGATATAGAAAAACTAGAATATGAATTAATGTTGTATAAAATTGAGGTAGAACGATTAAAAAAAGGGTACACCGAGGAGGATGTTCTTTTAGCCCAAGAGGAATTATCAGAAAAGAATACGAAGTAGTAGAGACTCTTTCTTGGGAGTTTAATATAAAATCACTATGTATAGTAATGAATGTTTCAAGAAGCGGATACTATAAATGGCTAAACTGTAAAGGAACAATTCATAACTATAAAAAGAATCACTCAAGAGCTTTCAACAAGCTACATGAAAATTATACCATAAAAAGATCGATGAGTCGAGTAGGAACACCTACAGATAATCCTGTAATTGAATCTTTAAATGGATGGATAAAGGCTGAATTGTATAAGGACTTTAAAATCCATCAAGTAGAAGATATTGGTATAGCTATTAATGATTATGTTAAATATTATAATACACAAAGATTGGCTTATTCTTTACATTATAAAAACCCAGTTCAATATCTGAACTGATGTCTGTCAAGTAGACAGATAATAAAAATAAAAATTTATGCCAATAAAGCTTGATTTCGATATTCTATCGGAGTCAAGCTTTTTAATTTGGCTTGAAATCTCTTGTTATTATAAAATTCAATATATTCTACTATTGAATTAATTAAGTTATCAGTTGGATAAAATTTATTTAAGTAATACATTTCTGATTTTATAGTTCCCCAAAATGCTTCCATAGGACCATTATCAATACATTTACAAACTCTAGACATACTTTGTATCATACCCTGTTGATCTAATTTAAATTACTTTTTCTCTGTTGATTTAATATTAACAATATAATTTATGATTCTTATTTTTCCGTTTTTATCTGGAGTTGTTTCCTCCTAAATTTTGTAAAAGAAAAGAGCTAGAAACTGACTTAACTAGTTTACTAACTCTATATTGTTGTTTATAAAACTGTAATAACTATTCTAACTTTAAATCTTGAATTATATTTATAAGTTCCTTCAATAACCACAGTTCCGCTTCTTTCAGCTGTAATTGTTCCAAATTCGCTTACTGAAACCATACCTGTATTTTCAGCTACGTTTACTACACTCCAATTAAATGCTTGAACACTTGAATTAGGACTATCATCATCTAAACAGATTAATCTTGTATATCCTCGGTGCATAGTTACAGTTGGATTAATTGAAGCATCAATTGCACTACCCATTCCACTTGATACTTCAGTTCCAGTTAACGTTCCACTGACTCTAACATCCATACCATATTGTAAGTATACAATATCGTTATTTGTATCTTCAACTACTTGTATAGTTAGAGTTGCAATTTTACTTGTATCATTTTTATATACTGCTTGAATCGTAGCTGTCCCAACCCCTACTGCTGTAATTGTTCCATAATTTGAGATAGTTACAACATTATTATTACTAGAATACCAATAATAGTTTAATCTACTTTGTTTATTTGGAGCATCGTCTCCTAAATAGCATAATCTTGTAAATCCTTTTGTAATAATTGTTCCACCTAATGTACCATTATTTAAATGGACTTCACTTCCAGATTGATCATATGATTTATCTGTAACAAGTGTAAAGTGATTTTCATCTATTGCTCTATCAATATTTATTGATAACCTACCATTAGTTTCATTATTAAATACACAAAGCATTAATTTCTTTACTTGTGTAATATCTTCTTCAATTATAACAGATGAACAAAGTTCACTATAAGAGTAAGTAGCATAATGTTCAAATTCATTATTAGCATTTGTTTTTAAAATAATAAATTTCATATTAGGATTAAGGTTTCCTAAATAATCTAATGTGATTTCATATGAACCAGCATATTCTAATGACAAAATATTCACGCTATCGCCTAATGGCATCATAAAAGTTCGATTATAATCACTTGTAACATTAATAGTATTTTCTAAAAATTCATCTAATCTGCTAATATTTAAATTTAATGTCGAATAATTTAACGATGCTACCTCAATATAAATATAGTAATAAGACCACTGATTAGCATAAAATAATATATTGTTTGAACCGCTAACACTGCTTGCATTAAGATAAACATTAGCGTTACTATATTTTGCTACAACATCACCACTACTATTTTTAATAACTATACTGCTATTAGGATCAACTGACAATCCATTAATATATGCATCTAATTCTAGCAAATATAAACCTTCAGTTCTAGTACATATTTTAAATTCGTTCTTATTTTCATGCAAGTGAGGCAAGACATTTACACATTGTTTAGAACTAATATCCTCCACTGTATTAGTATATGGATAAATTGTAAACTGCACATTACCAGAACTATACACATCTTTATATTTTATTAAAACATAATACCTACCTTTTTCAAGTAATGGATATGTATAACTTGTGTATTTTGAATTTACATAAATACTTGAACTAATTTCAATCAAATCCATATTATCATTATATATTAATATTTCAACATCTTTATAAGATTGTGCTTGAATACAATACTGTATTTGACATCCGATATCTATAGTATAAATAAACTTTTGATTATTAAGTAAATTTATAGTATCTTCTTCAGTAGCACTCTTACAATGAATACCAATATTATTATCAAAATACAGCATATTTGTCTTACCACAGCATATACAAGAATCATATACTTCATTTTGATATATGTACTCGTGCAGTAATTCTGTTTCAACATTATTACAACTAACTTTATGCAGTTGATTATTAATTGGTATGCAATATGTTTCATATTGATAATGCATAATCAAATTTGCATGATCATATTTCTTAATTTCGCGTGGGAATACAATTGACCCAAATTGATCATTATCATCTTCATCTAAATATATTCCTTGATGGTAAAATGCCGCCCAAACTAATTCTGAACAGTACCAATCTTCATTATCTGGAGAATTATTTTTATGAACTGCAATTTCGTACTTTTTTCCTAATTGACTTATCATGAAATCTATTGCTCCGTCGATAATTTCATCATTAGCGTCTAATAATCTATAAATTTCAACTTCCTTTTCGTTAAATCTAGTTGGAGTAAGCAATCCTCTGGTAACTCCATCAGATACTGCCTCAATTAATCTTATATACCATTGCTCATAATTATCATCATAATACACACCTTCTACAAGTGCGATATGGCCTGTCAAACCAAAAAATCCACTGTCCTCATATACAATATCTCCACGTCTAACAAATTTAATTAAATCAGAATTGCTATAATCAACTGCATGTGGCAATGATGTTCCTGTATTGTACCATTGTTCACTATTGGAACCTCCTCCACTGCTAGAATTACTTTGTATTTTTGAAGTGTCATCTACTTCTTGACAAATATCAAGTTCATCATTATCATAAAAAATATATTCAGATGCTGCATTTAATTTTATAGTAAAAGTAGCCATAAGAATTGCTAATAAAGCTAATGCTATTCCCCCTCTAAATAGCTTCTTCATTTTTGCGTTCCTCCCTTATAACGATTGTATAGAATTATTATTAAAAAAATTATTATATAAAATACTATAATTGAAATTAAAAACAAAATAATCCAATAAACAAATAAACCAAGCCATGCCCAAACTCCAGATTCGTTTAAATGTGCATATTTAATAATACGAATTATTACAGGTGTTAATGAAGTAATGATACTCATAATACAGCTTACTATTAAATTAAATTTGAAATCACGTTTATTATATAATTTCATTTTTACTTTTCATCCCCTTTCATTTTTAATTTAGTTAGTATACTTCTGGCCGTATACTATGGCCAACTAGTTCTTTGATAATACATTTTAATTTTAAATAAATCAACATACTAGTACCTCCCCATACTGTTTTTTACGTTCCATCATTACTATTATATGCAAACTACATATAATAATTTATTTTTAAACAAAAAGCCCCCTTTTATCCAAAGAGAGCTTATTTCTAAGAGTGTATTAAAGCAGACTTAGGAATTTAATTTTTATACTTTTTTCTATTATCATTACTTTAACACTTTAATAATAAGGAATATATTAATATATTTTATCGATTTATTACAACTTTTGTATCGATAGTAAATATACTACTTATATCGCCTTCAACTCAATGATATTGTTGAAACACTGTTATCTGTAACTATAACTAAACTTCACATTGAATTTTCAGCGGAAACACATAGCACTTCAGGATCTTTATCTCCCACAATAACAGAAACTTCACAAGTACCAAGCACAATTGTTTCATTGTCTAATTTTTGCATTACATAACCAACATTTGTTTCTTCATCAATTTCAATATAATAATTTTCATTATCAATTGATAATACAGATACACCATCAGGATTCTCATCTTTTATAATTGTTATTCCCTTTATCCCCACAACAACATCGCTTCCACATAATGTTATCTTCACTAACAATTTAAAGTATTAAATTGATATTTATTTTCAATTATATTATATATTAAATGGAAAATTTTGTCAATGGCTTTCAATTTTTATCAATGAGCATTTTTTTCATTTTTGAATAAAAATTAAAAAAGTGCTCAATATTGATGAACACTTCTTGGCTAAAATAAATTTTTCGCATTTTTCTGCCCAAATTAAATTCTTTTCAAAATATTTACTAACGAACCCATTATTTCATGTTTTCCTAAGTTCTTTAATATTTTATGATCTCTATGACTTAAATAATATATTAGTAATTTTAAGTATTTTGCGGAATCTTCATCAAATTCTTCTAACTTAATATTTTCATCTAAATATTTTTTATATAAATCTTTCTTACTAACTGAATGAAGGGCAACAAGTAAACATGTAAGTAAGGTTAGATTAAAATCATCTCTATTAATTAAATCTTTTATTATTCTTTTATATTCTTTTAAATCTAATAATGATACATATAAATATTTTTCAGTTATATTTATTTCACTATTTCCAAAATTTAAAGAATTTATACAATAATAATGTTTTTCAACTCAATTATAACATTCTTGATAGTTACCTGCATACAGTAAACTACTCATTAGAGTATGATTAACAGTAATGTATCTTTTAAAGTTTTGGTCTTTTATCATTATCTCTTCAGCCTGTAATGAAAAGAATATCGCTTCAATATATCTTTCTTTTGTATAAAATCTTGATGCTAATATTTGATATGTCATCGGGTTATTATAATTAGTTACCCATTCACCATCATTAATATATTCATCTTCAAAAAATAATGACATAATTTCAAATATTTCTAATAATTCATACGTAAGGAATATTTTATACTTTTTTATTTCTTCATACAACTCTTTATATTCTTCAAGTACTTTTTTAGGAGAAATGTTATAATTAATAATTAAAAATAATTTTAATAGATTGAATACAGGAAACATTAATGTTTTATCAGTTAATGATTCATCAATAAAGCTTAAATCATTGTCAAAAGTATCATAGACTTTATAATATAAGTTATTGTATATTCTAGTTGTTATTTTTTCTAATTGGTCAATAAATGTATCGCTAGGAATTTTTAAATCATAATTATCTGATAATTTCTTTATTATTTCTCTACCAATAGTTTGCTCATTATCTCTTGCTCTTCTATAAGAACTATTATTAATGTTTAATTTATTAAATACATTTTCTTTATTCTTTTCAAATTGTTTAATATAAATGTCAAATAATTGAAAATACTGTTTAGATTCTTTATATAAATCAAAATTAAAATGTTTCATTGTGATTTTCCTCCTAACATAATAAATATAATATACCATAATATTCGACAAATTTCAACATTTTTTACTTATTGATAGATTTGAATAAAAATGTTCTTAAAATATTGTCAACGTTCTCGTTTGTACGCTTTTGCCTATATTTACTCATGTTTTGGAGAAAGAACTGACAAAGGCCTTAAAACCTGCTTAAAAGCTGATAACACTAATGATATTCAAATCTCCTTGTTCCTAAAATTTGAAATTAGTTTAACTCCACAGTCTAGTCGCAAAAAACAAAGGTTCAACTCTCCGTACAGTCCTACACTTTTTGACCGACTTTAATGATAAAACCATATAGATTCTATTATTAAAACTTACTGTTATGTTCCCTCACACTTGGACTTTTGGTAGTCTTAAACCTAGGTTGAACTTACCAAAGGTATATGTTGTATTTATAGTATTTTAAACTTATTTATATGAATTTTTATTTTAATTAGCGATTTTTAGTTCTAAATAGCCATAAATTCTTTACTTTACCCTATCTTCTCTCAAGACAAACTACACACTCAACGTTTGATGTATTAGGAAACATATCAAGAGGTTGAATAGCAAGGATATGATATTTTTTTTGCAAATGATTACAGTTTTTTGCAAGCGTTGATGGATTACATGATACATAAATTATCTTTTTAACTGGATTTGTTTGCAAATAATTTAAAAGTCTTAATTCTAATCCTGTCCTTGGTGGATCTACAACTAATACATCTGGAATAAAACCTTCATTTTCCCATTTATTAATATACGAAAGAATATTACCACTATAAAATTTTGCATTATTAATGCCATTTAATTTAACATTTTCATTGGCGTTTTGAATTGCTTCTTTGTTATTATCTATTCCTCTAACCTCTTTAACATATTTACTTAAGAATATTCCAATAGTTCCAACTCCACAGTAACCATCAATAACATTTTCATAACCTTTAAGTTTTGCTAAGTTTATTATTTCATTATATAATTTATTCGTTTGTTCTAAATTTAATTGAAAAAAAGCATGAGGTAATAATTCAAATTTAAAATCCCCTAATTGTTCAGTAATTGTTTCGGTACCTGCAACTAAAAAGGTATCATTACCAAAATTTTCTATTGCTTCAAGATTATCATTGATAGAAATATAAACACTCTTAATATTTTTTATTTTTAAGAGTTCTTTGGCAACTTTAATCGTTCTTTGATCTTTTTTATATAAAATCAAAGTTACCTGAATATCATTTGATAATTTAGAACTTCTAGCAATAATATGTCTTAAAATGCCATCATGAGTTTTAGGATTAAAAGCAATTATTTGATATTTTGTAAGATACTCACATATTTGATCAACTACTCTTCTTAAATCTTCTTTTTCTATAAGACAATTATCAATATAAACTAATCGATTCGTATCCATCGCATAAAGACCAGTTACTAATTTTTCTCCATCATATCGAACAGGTAATTTTACTTTATTACGATAATGATATGGATTATCTTGCCCAATTGTTTCTTTAAACAATACCTCATTTAATTTTCCATTATAATATTTATCAAAAGCTTCTTTAACAATTTCTTTTTTGAACTTACATTGATCAAGATAGTTTACATGTTGGAATTGACAACCACCACATTTATCACTATATTTACAAGGTGGATTAACTCTTGCCTCTGATGGTTCCCCTTTTATTTTTATCATCTCAGCTTTAGCATATTGCTTATTTACTTCAGTAACTTTAGCAATTATTTCTTCCCTAGGTAAAGCACCTTTTACAAAAACTGCCAATCTTTTATAATATCCAATTCCTTCTCCATTAATTCCAATTCTTTTAATTGTCAATAAAATCTCTTGATTTCTTGCTAAAACATTTGTATCCATTTTGGTACACTCCTTCTACACAATTTCTTTTATAATTATACCATAATCTGAAATTTAAATAAAGTTTTATGGAAATATATTGATAAAATATAGATTTTATGCTATAATAATTCTATAGTGAGGTAAAAATATGGAAAATGAAGTTTTAGAAAAGAAAGAAAGCAATGAAATAAAGTCACCTAAACGTAGTAAAAAAAGTATAATTATGATTGTATCAACAATTGTAGTCTTTGTAGGTTTAATAGTCCTTGCGATTACAGTATTTCAAACACCAATTAAAGTTTCTTTTAGTGCACCAGGAAGACTAGGTTTTAATTTACCATCTGAAATTGTTGATGAAAATGGTAAAATTACAGTTCCTGATTCTAAAAAATTAGAACAAAAACATTACAATTTTTTAGGTTGGTTCAAAAATAGTGATGGCAGTGGTGATCCGTTAGATCTTGAAAATATGGTTTTTGATAAATCAACAACTGTTTATGCCATTTGGGATGTAATTGAATATCAAATTACGTATGATTATGATGGTGGAACACTTGAAGATGGATTAGAAAATCCCAAATTTTATACAGTAATGCATGATAATCCAACAAAAAGCGATAATCTTCATAACAATGAAGAATGGAAGATGACCGCAACCGAACTTTCTTCATATATTAAAGAAGAAGGAATAAGATTATATGAACCAACAAAAAGTGGAAAAACATTTAAGGGATGGCAAATAATTTATAATAATGAAGTTCAAAACGGTTTATCTGTTAAAACATTACGTATTGATCCATTAGGTGATATCACTTTAAAAGCTTTATGGGACTAAAAAGAGTAGGAAAAATCCTACTCCTTTTTTTCAACTTATAATTCATTTACTGTCTTGAATGTGTATCCTTCTTGAGTAATTTTTTCAATTACAGTAGGTAAGGCTTCTTGATTGCTACTTGATACACTATGCATTAAAATTATTGCGCCATTATGCAAATTATCCATAATCGTCTTTACACAATAATCTACACCATTTTGGTTTTTAGTATCCCAGTCTTTATAAGCAATAGACCAAAAAATGGTTTTAAAACCTAAACTCTTAACATTTAATAATGATGCTCTACTAAATTCACCCTCAGGAGGTCGAAAATATTTGACCATTTTTGTTCCTGTTAAATTATAAAATTCATCTTCTAATTTTGTTAAGTCTTTTTCTAAATCACTCAAAGATAGTGTCGAAATTTTTTTGTGCGAGTAAGAATGATTACAAGCTAAATGTCCCTCATCTACAATTCTTTTAGTTAGTTCAGGAAATCTTTTAACAAAATCTCCCGTAATAAAGAAGGACGCTTTAATCTTCTTTTCTTTTAAAATATCCAAAATTTTTGGCAATATTCCATTATCATAACCCGCATCAAAGGTTAAATAAACACTTTTTTCATCTGGTCCAACATAAAAACTATCTGTGCCACTAATTTCTTGTTGATACTTACCAATCTCTGGCACTTGGTGATCATTATTCCTTCGAAAACCCCACCCACTAGCATATGATGTAATATAAGTTGACGTGAAAAATATGGTGAACATGACCATTGCAAAAATTAAAAATTTACTTACTTTTTTAATAATTACACCTCTTTCATGTCCAAAAATATTATATGCTCTTTTGATTTTCTTTATACTCATCTTTAAACAAAAGTATGGCAATTCCTACTAGAAAAATATAACAATTTAAATATAACCAAATCAATGATGTAACAATACTAGCTAAACTTCCATAAATATTTATATATTTGCTAATCATAATTTTGTTAATTATATTTTGATATAAAATGGTCAAAATAAAAATAATACTAGTTATAATACTAGAACTTTTCAATGTCTGTCTAACAGTTATTTTTACAGGAATAACATATTTATAAATAATGGCAATGAATAGAGTGATAAAAACGAAAGGACAAAAAAATTGAATTATATTTAACAAAATAGTATAATTTGCTGAAATTTTTGTTTTTATATAACCTAAATACATTCCTACTATAATCATTAGAATACCAATAAATATAAATAAAATAGTTAAAATGATAGAAATTATCCGTAATTTTAATCGCGGACGATATTCTACATTATAATAAATAACATCAGAAATAACTAATAAATTATTTGTCAATTTTGAACTTGACCAAAGTAAAATAAAAATAAAAATTAGAATGTTAATAAAATTATTTCCCAAATTAAGACCTTCCTCGACCTCAATCAATTTCAAATTAGCTAATAAATTTAAAATTAAAATTACCAAAGGAATAATTGTAAGTAACAAATAAAAAGCAAAAGAGGAAGCCAAAACAGTCGGATTAATTTTTGCATTAAGGTAACTTATTTTCTTTAACAATTGTTTTATTCTTTCTAACATATTAATATTATGTTTCATTTTTCACACTTAATGCAAAAAGCAACTAAAGTTTAGTTGCTTTTCATCATTTTTTCAATGTCTTCTACTTCTTTAATAATATCTTTAGATAATAAAATAGCTTTTTCTTTTGTAATCACAATATTATCTTCAATACGTATTCCTATACCTTCTTCTTCAATATAAAGACCTGGTTCAATAGTAATAACCATTCCTTCAAGAAGTCCAATATTATCAATGGATGGGTCATGCACATCTAATCCAAGCGAATGTCCTATAGAATGAAAATAATATCGAGATAATTCTGTATCATCTTTAATTAAACCAAGTTTTTTACATCCTCTAGCAAGAATTGCTTTGGCAAAATCATTTAATTCTTTCCAGCTCATCCCCGCTTTAGCAAATTCAATACATTTTTTATTGCAATCAAGAACAATTTCATAAATTTCTTTTTGACGAGCAGTGAAAATACCTGATGTTGGAAAAGTTCTAGAAATATCTGAAGAATAATGATTTGTATAACAACCAACATCCATTAATAATAAACTATCTTTTTCAATTTTAGAATTATTGTCAACATAGTGCAAAATTGTAGCATTTTTTCCTGAGGCAATAATACTTTCAAAAGAAATTTGCTTATTTTCTTTAGTTAAAATAAAATTATGATACGCCTCGGCCATCGTTTCCATATCATGTTCTTTAGCATGGTTCATAACATTATAAATAGCCCTTTTAGTCGTATGAATAGATTGACAAATGAGTTCTATTTCTTCTTGATCTTTAATCATTCGCATTCTTAAAACCATGGCATAAAGATTTTCTATTTTTATACTTGGATACTCTTTATGTAACTTTTTTGATAATACTAAAGCAAAAGTATTATAAAGTGGTTGTGGTCTTTTTTCTAAATCCAAGTATACTATCTCTGCAACATCAACAAAATGTCTTGTTGGTTGTAAATGATTAGTTAAAAATTGATTAAAACTAGCATTGTATACTATACATTCTAAATTAATACCAGAAATATCAGCAGCTTCTTCTTTGTACAAAGTTCTTCCAACCCATTTTGCCATTACTTCATCAATTTCATCTAGAAATAACCATTCTTTATAATCTTCATTAAACTTACCAATAACAAGCGTTACATCAGCTTGATCAATACCTGTCAAATAATAAAAATTATTATTTACCACAAATGGATATTCGGAATCAGCAGTTCTAAACTGATGATATCCAGAATGTAAAATTGCAATTGAATTATTTTTTAATTTTTCAAATAGTTTTTTTCTCCTATTTTGATAAGTTGTTCTTGATATCATTATCTCTTCTCCTTTTTATTAGTTTTCTCATCAGCAATTGATGGATCATAATATAATTCCAAAACATAAGCAAATTGATTCATAACTTTTACTGCTTGTGCTAAGGGAATTGTATCTAAAACAAGACCTAAAATATCATCATGAAATTTATCATGAAATTTTAAAACTTTTTTCCCTTGTTGGGTAATGCTTAATAAAATAACACGACGATCCATTTCATCACGAATTCGTAATAAATAACCTTTTTGTACCAAACGATTAACCCCAATTGTAAGTGATCCTACTGTTACATGCATCTTTTTTGCAATTAAAGTCATCGGTTTATTATTATACTTATTAACCATTTCAATAACATGAAGTTCTCCAATTGTAAGATCAGGAATATTTTTTACATCCATAGTCCTTTCTTCAATAACATTTGCCATATTTGCAACAGTGTTAAAAGCTTCTTCTAAATTTTTGTATAATATTTTTTCTTCTTTTGTCCATTGTTTTGTTTTTTTAGGAGTTGGTCTTACTATTTCTTTTGGTGTATGATCACGTGGTGCTGGTTCAATTGTCACTTCAGCACTTTTAATTGATGGTTTTTTGACTTTTGGTTTAATAGATTTCTTTTTAGGCTCAGTTTCTACAATTTCTACTTTTACTATATCTTCTTTAGGCTTTTTCTCTTTTACTTGTTTAATAGTACCCGTTCTTGGATCAATTTTTGTTGAGGTTATTTTCTTTTCATCAATTTTTGGTTTAGTTATTTTTTTAGATGTTGTTTTTTTTGAATTTGTTTTTTTATCACTTTCTATCGTTTTTTTAGTCGTACTTTTTTTAGTTGCTGTCGTCTTTGCTTTAGATATGGCAATTTTATTCGTTGTTTTATCTTCTTTACTCTTTTTATTTTGACTATTTTTTGTTGAATCCTCTTTACTAGTTTCTTCTTCGATTGTTGGAACCACAATTGGACTTATTCTTTTTTTTGGCTGTTTAATTTCTGAATTTTCTTTTTGCATATACTCACCTCAATATTCTAATATTATTATAAAACAAAATATTTTGAAAGTCAAAATAAATATCTTTTTTTTCAAAAAATAATTAAAAACTCGCAAATCTATTTTTGCGAGTTTTTAATTTTTTCTAAGTATTTACGATTGATGATTTTCAATATATTGAACTAAATCTTTCACATATTTCATATTTTGTGCAGCTTCATCATCAACTTCAAGATTAAATTCATCTTCAAGTGCCATAATTAATTCTACTGCATCTAAAGAATCTGCACCTAAATCATCTACCAAATGTGTATCCATTGTAATTTTATCAAGCGATACATTTAATTCTTTAGCAATAATTGCTTGTACCTTTTCAAATACCATTTTTTCCTCCTAAAAATTAATTTCCAAATTTATTTCTTAACGCCTGCATTTGTCGTTCAAATCTTTCTTCTTGGCGACGCTTATATTCTTCGCGTTTTGCCTTTTGTTCTTGGCGTTGTTTTCTTTGTCTTTCAGCCTCAGGATCTACTGTTTTTTTATTTATTCTTGGTTTATTATTAGGTTTTCTTTCCTCTTTTTCTACCTTTGCGTTAGGATCAATCATTGTAAGTTGCAAACGACCCTTGTCTAAATCAACTTCTAAAACCCAAACTTTAACAATTTGGCCTACATGAACTGCATCTAGCGGATGCTTAATAAATTTTGTTGACATTTTAGATACATGAACAAGACCATCATCATGAAGACCACAATCAACAAAGGCTCCAAAATCAGTAACATTACGAACAGTCCCTTGAAGTTCCATACCTACTGTTAAATCTTTAAGTTCTAAAATATCACTTCTCAAAACAGGTGCTTCAATTACATCACGTGGATCACGAAGAGGTGAAATAAACGCATCAAGAATATCATTAAAAGTATATTCACCAACATTTAATTCTTCAATCATTGTTTTCTTTTCTTCATCAGTTAACATTTTTACTTTTTCTACTAATTCACTTTTTCCAAGGTCATTTGAAGTAAAACCAAGTTTTGTTAAGATGGCAAGTGCCGTTTCATAACTTTCCGGATGAATTCCCGTCATATCAAGTGGTTCATTACCATCAACAATTCTTAAGAAACCAATTGCTTGTTCAAGTGCTTTAGGCCCGACTCCTTTTACTTTGATATCCTTACGATTTTCGAAACGACCATTCTCCTCTCGATATGCAACAATTTTTTTTGCTGTACCAGCATTTAAACCTGCTACATATTTTAATAATGAATAAGATGCAGTATTGATATTAACTCCAACTTTATTCACAGCAGTTTCTACAACAAAATCGAGCGAATCAACTAACTTTGATTGACTTACATCATGTTGATATTGACCAACACCAATTGATTTAGGATCAATTTTCACCAGTTCTGAAAGTGGATCTTGAAGACGCCTTGCGATAGAAACAGCTGAACGTTCCTCAACAGAATATTCTGGAAATTCCTCTCTTGCAAGATCTGATGCTGAATAGACAGAAGCTCCAGCTTCATTAACAATAATATATTTTATATCACGATCAATTGTTTTTAAAGTATTCGCAACAAAGGCCTCTGTTTCACGACTTGCTGTACCATTTCCCATAGCAACTACTTCAACATTGTGTTTGTTAATTAATTCACAAAAAGTTTCAACCGCAGCTTGATAACGTGCTGGTGGAACAACTTCTCCTTTTTGTTTTTGATGTGGGTACATTACGCTTTTTTCCAAAACCTTACCCGTCGCATCAACTACAGCAAGTTTACAACCAGTTCTAAATGCAGGGTCAACACCTAAAACAACTTTACCTTTCATAGGTGGTTGCAATAAATAATTACGAAGATTTTCACCAAAAATGTTAATAGCCTGATCTTCAGCTTTTTCTTTTAATTCCGAACGAATCTCTCTTACAATAGCAGGTTTAATTAATCTATCATATCCATCTTGACATGCATCGTGTACATAAGGGGCAGTAATTGATTCTTTGACCTTTACCATATCACCACATATATAGTCTAATACTTTAGCATAATCCTCGATTACACTTACTTTAATCACTTTTTCAGCTTCGGCTCTATTTAAAGCCAAAATACGATGCAATTTAATTGTTTTAAGTGGTTCCTCGTAAGCATAATACATTTCATATACTTTCTTTTCATCCACAGCATCTTCTTTAACTTCAGATTTAATTTTTGCTTCATTTTCAAAATTTTCTCTAATCCAAGCTCGATATTTTGGTTCATCAGATACTATTTCAGCAATAATATCTTTTGCCCCTTGAATTGCCTCATCAATATTTTTAACAATTGTGCCTTCTTTTTTCATTGCTTCTACTTCTTCGTCAGTCTTTCCTTCCAAAGATGTAACATATTGACTCGCAACCTCTTCAACGTTACCATCTAAAGGAAAAGATAGCAAATATTCTGCTAATGGCTCTAATCCCTTTTTCTTAGCATCTGTTGCACGAGTTTTTTTCTTTTCTTTGAATGGACGGTAAATATCTTCAATTTCAGAAAGTTTAGTAGCATTTATAATGCCCATTTTAATTTCATCGGTAAGTTTACCTTTTTCTTCAATCAAACGCATTACATCTTCTTTACGAGCTGCAAGTTTTTGACCATAATCCCATTCTTGATATATTGCACGAATCTGTTCCTCATCTAAATTTCCTGTTACCTCCTTACGGTAACGAGCGATAAAAGGAACAGTTGCTCCACCTTCAATTAATTCTAACACCGCCCTAATTTGACCAATACGAACATTTTGTTCGCGTGAAATCTTTCCTAGTAGAGCGTCATTCATGTAATTATTTTCCATAAAAATCCTCCAACACTTGTGATTTTAATTATCATTATCAATAACTTCTAAATACACATTCTAGATTATTATACCATAAAAGGCATATTATCGCAAACAAAATAACTCTTTATATTATGATAATAAATCGTATACTCTTTTTAGAATATGCATTGTTTGTTTCCTTCTAACCTCATTTCTTGTTCCTTTAAATGCCACTTCTTCAACATAAATTTTATTATTTATTATTATTCCGTAATAGCATTTACAAAATGGCTCACTACTTTCAGCCTCACCAGTAACACTAATACAAATATTTGCTTTAGTAATTTTTTGTAATCCTTCAACCATTTCTTTTGCTACTTCTTTAGAATAAACACTGTAACAATCTAGAGTATCTTTCTTAACACCTAAAATTTTTATTTTAGCATCACATGAATAAGTAACATAACTTTGAGAAAGTACCTTTGATGTCCCTTTGGCATTAACCAATGTTGCAACTATTTTTCCCCCTGTGCAAGATTCTGCCAAACTTATTTGCCATTTTTTTATTTTTAAACAATCTACTATTTTTTGTTCTATGCTTATATTCATAATCAATCACCAAAACTATTATATCTTTTTTATCATAATTTTGCAAATAATACTAATTACAAATAAAATACTTGTTCATCTAAATAAAAAATGGTATAATCAAATATAGGTGATAATATGAATACCATAAAAAAAGAAGTAAAAACTATTTATGAAATAAATAAAAGTCGTTTTATTACAAATATCAAACCTGTAAAAAGCGTTAATGAAGCAAAATCCTTTTTTTTAAATATAAAAAAAGAATTTAATGATGCAACTCATAATGTTACTGTATATATTATTGGTAAGACAGGAGAAGCTGGTCATTATAATGATGATGGAGAACCAAGTGGAACTGCTGGATTACCTGTCCTTGATGTTTTTAGAAAAAACGAAATAACTAATTTTGCTTGTGTTGTTACAAGATACTTTGGAGGCATTAAATTGGGTGCTGGAGGTCTTGTTAGAGCATATAGTACGGCCGCCAGTTTAGCCTTAAAAGAAGCTCAAATATGTGAAATTATAGAATATATTACTTTAGAAA
>ENA-OPFM01000002-OPFM01000002.1-human-gut-metagenome-genome-assembly--contig:-NODE-2-length-176513-cov-8.967040_pt1 | contig 176513 bp, 210 predicted proteins | sample MGYA00241716_ERZ501563 | MGnify/ENA primary metagenome ERZ501563 (study PRJEB25962, sample SAMEA2042433) | human gut metagenome | biome: human gut; feature: human-associated habitat; material: faeces... | reverse complement strand
GTCTGGAGTTCAAAATGCTATAAATTCTGCTAAAGCTACTGTAGATGCTTATACTGTAAACGCTAAAGCTATCAGTTCTAATCCAGTTTTATCTGGAGCTGATATAGCCTTAACTGGATATTCAACTGTAGAAGGTGGAGCTGTTGCAGCTACAGATACAATAAATCAAGCAATAAACAAATTAGATGATGCCTTAATTTGGCATGAAGCATAAATAGGAATTGGGCTTAAGCCCAATTCCTTTAATTAATAATTTAAGTGATATGGCGATTAATAAGAAATTAATTCACTTTAAGCTTAAGTCTACTTTCGAGTCAGAACTTGAAGCTGGTAATATCCTAGATACTTCCATAGTATTTATACAGGATGCCAATTTAATATGGACTCATGGAACTTACTATTGTTTGCCTAAAGATGAGATATTAATTTCTGAAGGAACTGAGCCTACTGATGGACAAGAAATCTGGATAGACTTATCAGAAGATTCAACTGTCTTTGCAGTAGAAGAAGCTCCAAAGGATGGAAAACAATATGTAAGAGAAAATGGAAAATGGGTTGAAATTCCAATTACAGATTTATCAAACTATCTATCCAAAGATAATACAGAAGAATATACACCTACTTCTAACTATAACCCCGCTACGAAAAAGTATGTGGATGATAATAAGGGAGTAGAAGAAGCACCTAATGATGGTAAAGCATATATCAGAAAAAATGAATCTTGGGTAGAACATCAAGAACAAGAAGTATATGTAGGTACTACTGAACCATCAATTGATTGCGATATTTGGATTAACCCAGAAGACGGAACCATGAAATATAAAAAGGAAGATGGTTCATGGGAGGAAATAGCTGGAGGAGGTGGAATTGGAGAAATTACTGAAACAGTAAAAGTAAATCTTACTTCCAATCAGTCTAATCCCAATTCAGATCTTACTGGTGTAGAAATTACAGTAGAATATTCAGGTCTTACTAAAAAAGCTAATTGGGAAGGATCTGAACTTACTTTTAATATTCCACATTCTACAGAATACACAATTAAAGCAGCAGCTGTAGAAGGATATTCTACTCCAGCTGATCAATCATTCACAGCAGTTATGGGAGGAACAAGAAATGTATCTGTAGTGTATAATACCACTATAGTGACTGTAAATAAAGCATGTAACCAAACTTCTGGATTGGGAGCATCATGTACTGCTGTGGTAAAGTATGATAGCACACAAAAGACGCTAAGTTTTAATAACGCTGATACTAGCAAAACTATTAAGATCCCAACTGGTAAAAGTTATACTATAACATTTTCAGCTGTAGAAGGATATAAAACTCCTGAAGTTATTTCACAACAAGCTTCTGGAGCTTCTCAATCAGTTACTGGTACTTACAAAGCAGAAGTAGTGACTATAACAGTAACTACTAGTGATAGTACTTCTGCCAATGGACAGAAAGTGACTGTAACAATATCAAGTACTCCTACAGAATATACTTGGAATGGAGAAGCTATAGTGCTTAAAGTTCCTTTTGACTCTTCTTATTCTGTAGCAGCTGATCAAAAAGCTAATTACTCTACTCCAGCTACACAATCATATACAGCTGATAGAGTAAATAGAGATATTACTCTCAATTATGTGTATGCTCCAGCAATAGGTACTATATTCAAAGATTCAGATGGAGCTAATACATTAGAGCAAAATGGAGGAACTGATACCAGCTGGATTAAAGGTAAAAGATGCTTAGTTAAAAAGACTAGCAGTGGAGTGGCTATTTGTTACTTAGATGAAAATAATTCAGAATTATTCCATGATGGAACTACTGCTGCCAGTTTGGATGGAAGTATGGGACAATGGATGACAGATGTGCCTGAATATTATTTCAATGTAGACGAATCTACATCTGGAGCTCATGCTTTACAAGTATCGCAATTCCAGCAAGATGGATGGAAACAATCTAGGAGAGTATTAGTAGGAGTAACTGAAGCTGTAAATGTTAGCAATAAATTATGGTCTAAAAAGGGAGGACAATCTACTGGAAGTTTAACTTCTGTAGTATTTCATAATTATGCTACAGCATTAGGAAGTGGATTCGACATTATTGATTATGAAACTCACTGCAAAATAGCTCATTTATTCTATGCTAAATATGCTAACAGGAATCCTCAAGAAATGAGTCAATTCGGATATGGAGAAAATTCATATAGCAGAACTATTGGTACTACATCCTCATTAGGTAATAATGATGGAAAAACTTCTACTCAAATTAGTTTCTTAGGTATAGAAGATTTCTACGGAGGTAAGTATGAATGGATGAGTGGAATACATTCTAATGGCTCTATTTACTATATTTACGATGGATTTGAACCAGATGCAGTTCCTACCGCTAATTATCGTACAGTAGATGTAGGTGGGTCAGGTAGAAGTGGATATATAAGTAAAGTATATTGGGGCGAACATGGGGATATGATTCCTACAGAAGTAAGTGCTTCCTCTACTACACATTACTGTGACTGGGGCTATGTGGCTAATTCTGGTTGGCGTGTTGCTATGCGCTCTTATCGTTCTGCCGGTGGTAATGGCGGCGTCGCTTATTTCTATGCTGTTAATGGTTCTGGCTATTCTAATGCCAGTCTCGGCTCTCGCATCCAATATAGAGGGTCTATACAAGTTATAGAAGATCCTGCTGAATTTAAATCATTACCAGTAGGATTTTAAATAAATAGATTAACAGGTCTGCCCGAAGCTAATGTAGGTAACATCCTCTGTTAAAATAAAAAACAGAGCAATGTAGCTAATTCTAGTTGGCATGTTACTATACGCTCTAATAATTCTACCAATGATAATAGCAGCGTCACTTATTTCAATGCTAATAATGATTCTAGCAATTCTAATACCAATATCAGCTCTCACAATATTGTTCATTTTTTCACTTTGTATTTTAGTAGGGCTGCACCTTGCCTCTTGGCAAAAGATAGAATGCATTTTTTAAAAAGTATGGTAGCTGATTAGCGAAGTGCTTTATTGCAACAATAGTGCTTATGAAAAGAATAAATGGTTTATTTGATAAAATATGTACAGAAGAAAATATACTCTTAGCTTACAGAAATGCTACTAGGGGTAAGAAACACTACAAAGATGTAATAGCTTTCAATAAAGATTTAAAAAATAATTTGAAAACTCTTCTAATAGAGTTAAAAACACTAACTTATAGAACATCTCCATACTATATATTTAATCTAAAGACTGGAGGCAAAGTTAGAGAAATTTATAAACTTCCCATAAGAGATAGAATAGCACAACATGCTCTTATGAATTATATGGAACCAATATTTAGAAAATCTTTTATAGTAGACACATATTCATCTACTAAAGAAAGAGGAATCCATATGGGATTAAGGAGGTTAACTAAGGCATTAAAGGATAAAAAAAATACTGTATACTGTTTAAAATTAGATATACATAAATTTTATCCTTCCATTAATCAAGAACTTATGAAAGCTGCACTAGCCCGTAAGTTTAAAGATAAAAGACTTTTGATAATACTAGAAGAAATAATAGACTCCACTGATAAAGGAGTTCCTATTGGAAATTATACTTCTCAATATTTTGCTAATTTCTTTTTAACTCCAATGGATCACTGGATAAAAGAAGTTCTAAGAGTTAAATACTATTTTAGATATTGTGATGATATAGTTATATTAGGTCCAACAAAAGAATATCTATGGAACATATTTCATAAGATACAGGACTATTTAAAGGATATACAACTAGAATTGAAACCAAACTGGCAGGTATTTCCAGTAGAATCTAGAAGTGTAGACTTTTTAGGATACAAATCTAGGCATGAATATATACTTGTTAAAAAATATATTAAAAAGAACTTTATTAATAAACTAAGACAGAGCAATACATTTGAATCCAAAAGAAATATCTTAGGCTCATATTGGGGGATTTTTTGTCATGCAAACTGTCGTAATCTATGGAGAACATATACCGGAATGAGAACCTTCAAGGATTTAGGAATTGAAGTTAAAACCCGTGTTAGAGTACCTGACATAGTAGATAAGATTATAATAATTAATAGCATGAAAGTCAAGTTTAAAAGAGGTAATAAATGTGTTGATATTTCAGCTACTTATGAAGATAGAGAGATTAAGTTTACTACATTTGCTGAAATGATTATTGAAGCAGCTGAGCAGATTAGTAACTCAGATTTACCTTTTGAAACTAAGATAATATCAGAAAATGGATTTTACAAATTTGAATAACATGAGAATATTAAAAGCAAGTAGCACTTTAAAACCTCAACTGCTTGAATACATTGGTTCTGGTTCTTGGAGAGTTAGATGGAATATATCTAAAGAACAAAAGGAAGAAGCAGAATTATATGAGTATGTAGAAGCAGAATTAGGATATAAAGCTGCTATTGAAGAATTAAAAACCATAGTAGTAAACTGGGCAAGAGATAACTTCCAACCTAATTCTTTTTATATAGATGGACATAAGTATTGGGTATCTGATACAGAAAGAGCAACTATTAAGTCTCAATGCGAGTCTGATGCAGAAAATTCTACTATTTCTCTTACTTGTGATGATTCTATAATTACTTTAAAAGCTCAGTCAGTATTACAAGTAATGATGATGATAGATAATTATAGTAGCAAATATAAAAAAGTAGTAGAAACTTTAGTAAACGAAATTAATCAATGTTCTACTATAGAAGAAATAAATGAGTTGAATTTTAAATTAGAATTGCCAGAAGAAGTTCATACTACTCAGGTGGAATTAGGAAGATTAGCAAGTAACAGACAAAAAAACTCTAAAGAGAATCAAGCTATACTATTTGCTAAAATGACTATAAATGCAACTCCACTCACTGACAACCAAGCTATTAGTGTAAAGAACTTGCACCCTGAGTGGAAGGAATTTATAGGTAAATCTTTATCTACTGGATTTAGAGTTTTGCATGAAGATGCTTTATACAAAGTAAGGCAGGATATTAGTGTAGTGTTAGAAAATCAGCCTCCATCTATAGATACTGCTGCATTGTATGAAGAAATTAATGAAACTCATGATGGGACAAAGACAGACCCAATACCATACAATAACAATATGGCTTTAGAATTAGGAAAATATTACATCCAAGATGATATTATATATATGTGTACTAGAGATACAGGTCAAGCAGTCTATCAAGATTTATCTGACTTAGTAGGAATTTATGTACAAATAGCAGAATAAAATATGGCAGTAATTAAATATAAAAATCCGAAATACACAGAGGGTGGTTCAGAACCTAAATATATAGTTATTCCTACATTAACTATGGAAAATGACGAAGTATATGTAGGTACTACTGAACCAACAGAGGGTGAAAAGATTTGGATTAATCCAAGTAATGGATTGACTAAATATAAAAATGGAGAATCCTGGGAAGATTTGATTCCAGAAGTATACTTATCGAACCATTTAGCTAAGGACAACTCTACTGAATATATTCCATCCGGAGAATATAATCCATCTACTAAAGGATACGTAGATGATAAATGGTTTGATATTAGTGCTTTATTAAAAGAAGGGGAAAAATATTCTGAACCAACTGATATTACTGAATTTGTAAATACTACTTATGGAAGCATAGAAAACCTTCGTGAAAATATACTTCTACATAAACAGTTATATAGATCTCATATTGGAAATAATGTAGAAGTAATAGCTGCATACCCAAATCTTTATCATATAGTAGGTAAATATGGAATTTCTGATAAGCATTATAAATATATACATTTTGACCTACAAGCTAATGATGATAATACTTCTATTACTATATATAAAATAGGAGAATTATATGAAATAGTAGATGGAGATGGTACTAAGGCATTGATGGATAATGGCCAATATGTATCCACAGTTTTAGAGTCTAACAAGAACATTCTTAGGCGTGTTAACATTGGAACTTTAACTTTAACTGTAGGAACAAATGATAGCGTTAACATTACAAATAGTAATATATTAAATGGAATTAATCCTTTTGAATGGTTTATTATTACTTGTAATTTAAATGGTTCTGATACTTACTTATATAGTTACAATGATAGTGAGGGTATAAAGTGTTTTAGACATTATACCAATCAAGACAATAATAGAAGTGTTGCTTTTATTATTACTAATATTAATACTGTTAATAGCACATGCAGCATTGAATATAATGATAATAATTTAGTAACTAACAAAAATATTTCTAATTATACTCTTACTAAAACTAATACAACAGAGTATACACCTACTGCTGATTATCATCCTACAACTAAAAAATATACAGATAACATCGTTAATACTAAATTCGCTGATAGGAATATTCTTAATAGGATTGAATTAAATATTAGTTCATCCATGAAAGATCTTAACACAGGTATAAATACTGGCATTATTACTACAAACACTGGCAAACTTAGTGCTGTTAAAAGTGGAGAATTTTTTATTGTGGGTATTAGTTTTACTGATTCAAGTTTTTATGTGTATGCTTATAGAGATGGTAGTACTATTAAAGGGTTTAGGCATTGGACTGAAACTGTCAATTTAAAAGATTTCGTTGAGGTTATTATTAGTAATATTAATACAGAAAATGGAACCATTGATATAGATTTTAGAAACGTGGAGTACGCCACAAAAAAAGAAACTAGTGATACTGAAAGTGGATTAATGTCTCCATCTTACAAGAAAACTCTTGATACTATTACTGGAATTAATACCGTAACTACTTTGGCTAATTTGCCAATTACTAAACGTTCTATTGTAGCTACAGTAACAGCAGCAACAAGTTTAAGTCTAGCTTCTAATTTAGAAGTAGGTCAAGAACTATATATAAGAATATATAATAATAGTTCTAGTGCAATTACACAACCAATACCAAACAGAGGAAATTTTGTATCAATGAATGGAACTAGTGTTAGCATTCCATCTAAGAGCTTTATAGAAATGTCTATATGGTGTTACGAATCTGGTAAATACTCAATTAGAATAGGAGAAATAGCATAATGAATATATACATACAAAAAGACACAACTACTATTTATGTAGAATTGGATTTCCTATTAGACGAAAATAGTTATGAAATAGGAACTACATGGGAAGATTACAAGAATGGAAAGTGGGTTTTACTTAGTGAAGAGCAGGTAGCTTTTAGGGAGGAAAACCCAGATGCCTCAGCAGAAGAAGTATTTAACATGGAGTTGAACCCAGAACCTCCTGGGCCAACTCCAGAGGAATTACTAAAACAAGCAAAAAACAATAAAATAGCAGAACTAGGAAGGCTCCATTCTTCTAAATTAAGAGAATTTAAATACAATAATAATCCTATCTATATGGATTATTATCAGAGGCTTATAAAAAAAGATGAAGCCAATATAGCCAAAAAATCGGGAGATTCTTCTATCTTACTTGGTGATGTTTCAGTAGACGTAGATTCGGTTGAATATGTAGTAGATGCTATAACTGTCTACGAACAACAATGTAATGTATCATTTACAGGTAAAATGTCCCAAATAGATTCTTGTGAATCTGTAGAGGAAGTTGAAACTATAGTAGTAGATGATAGTTATCCAGAACCTACAGAATTAACCCAAGAAGATATACTATCTTCAGAAGCTATAGCCACAGCTAATGTTCCAGAAATGCAATTAATGTCATTTGCTAAAATGGCTGTAAATACTATGAGTCTTACAGATGAACAGGCTTTAAGTGTTAAATTACTTCATCCAGAATGGAAAGAATTTATAGGAGGATCTCTATCAGTAGGAGAAAGGGCTATGTATGATGATAAGCTATACAAAGTAAAACAAGAGATAAACCCAGTACTAGAAAATCAGCCTCCATCTATAGAGACAGCAGCTCTATACGAAGAGATAAACGAAAAACATGCTGGTACTAAAGAAGATCCAATTCCATTCAATAATAATATGGAATTAGAACTTGGTAAGTACTATTCTCAAAATGGAGTAACTTATATGTGTTTCAGAGATTCACAACAACCAGTTTATCAGAATTTAGCTGATTTAGTTGGAATCTATGTACAAATAGCTGAGTAATAATAGAAAGATAGCTGTACGAGTATAACCTTGTATGGCTATCTTTTTTAGTTTTAATAATTATGTTGAGAAAAAGAACTTTAGGAAATAAAAAGAAATCTACATATACAGTATATTCCAATTGTAATGGAGGTTCTGTATATTTTAATAATAATTTAGTAGGTACTATATCTTCTGGCAAATTGATAGTGGAATTATCTGGAGCAGATTCATATACAGTGAAGATAGAGGGAGGGGTCCCAAGTACGTCAACTAGTACTTCTGAATCTACTGATTCTGGCAGTGATACTAGTAATGAATATTCTCCTTCTGGAGAACTACGAGGAGGAGGGACATTTTGGCCATCAGAAGGCACTCTGGCAATACAGGCATCAGCATCTCTTACAGTTATGAGAAATACTTATACTCAACCATATACAAGACCAAAATATACTAGTTATCAAACTACTTATTCTGCTCCTGGAACTGGAAATATAGATGCTAATGGTTCTGTTACTTTAAATTATACGAGTAGAACTACTGAAACAGGAGTTACATATGGAGATAAAACTTATGGATCTAAAACTTTACAATCTAGTACTGATGTTACCCCTAAAAGTGGATCTACCTCTACTGGATGGGTAATATACGAAGGATATAGATGGGATAGAACTAATACAGCACAATCAGTAGGAGATATATCACTCATTGATCACAGTGTTACTGGATTCACTAAAGGAAGTACAGCTTCTGGAGTTGATAGATCATATATATTACTAAATTATACTACTACAGATAATGGTTATAATGGATCTTTATCAGTATTTTTTAACCTATGATGAAAATATTTAATTCGGGGGGGACTACTTCCCTAATTACTGACATACTTACCGAAAGGAGGTTAGTATGTTAAGAAGAAGTATTAATAATAAAAGAGAGAAACAATTATTTATTAAGAGATTTTATCCTGCTGGCATATATACTTGGACTGTTCCTGCTGGATGCGAAGAAGTTGATGTATTCCTTGTTGGAGGAGGTGGAGGCAGTGGAAACGGTTCAGGAGCGGGAAGTGGGTATACCAAAACATTTAAAAAGGATTCCATAGGAGTAAAACAAGGAAACCAAGTTTCAGTTGTTCCAGGTCAATCTATCGAGATTATGGTAGGAAAAGGAGGAGAAGGGTTATATTATGGGTATCCAGACACAGGAGGATATTCTCAATTTATGAACTCTAATTATAAAGCTGATGGAGGAAACCCTTCAGGCAATGGACTACTTAATGGAGAAAATTCAACTGGAGGTCCTTATACTGGTGGGAATGGTGGTAGTGGAGGATCTGTAGATCAATTAGGAGATGAATTTTATGCTGGATCAGATGGATCTAATGCACCTGGAATAACGGATGACAATGGAGTATATCATCCACCTGGAACAAAATATGGAGGAGGAAAAGGTCAAGGATATACAACTAGAGATTTCGGTGAACCAACAGGTAAAAGAAATGCTGGTGGCGGAGGAGCTGATAGAAATAGAGATAATGGAAATGGAGGCGAATCTGATTATGATGAAGGATGTGGTACTGGTCAAGGTACTAGAAAAAGTGGAGGATATGGCGGAGGAGGTTGCGGCTCCTATGGAACTGGAGGAGATGGAACAGTGCTAATTAGATATTATGCTTATAAAGAATAAATTAACCACAATGATGATAAATAGGGGGGAGGCATCAATAAGACTCCCAACAAAAAATATTTTATGTTAAGAAGATGTTTAGGAAGTAAAAAATTAGAATATACTCTTAATACAAATCAGGGTACACCTGATGTTTATGTAAATGGAGTATATAAAGGTACTGTAAGTAATGGAGTTTGTAAGTGGAAAGATTCCTAATATAAAACTGATGTAACAATTACCCTTCAAAATTGTACAGCAGGCAATACTTATCAGTCTAGTCAAAATGCAGATGCATGGATCTCTGTAGATGGAGGAACTCCATATTATGATACACAATTTAAGAAAATAACATATACTGAAGAAGGATCACATACTGTACAAGCATTATGGGGAACAGCTTACTATAATAATGTACAAAGTATAAATAGTACTGGAACTTTAAAAGCAGGAAATACTTCTTTAACTATGAATTATAATGTATCATCCTCTTATTTAAGATTTGAACAAAGAAGCGACTCCTTACCAGTTACTTGGAAATATAGCGGAGAAGATCAATCTTCCGATCATTGGAATGAAAAACTATGCACATTTAGTTCTTCTGGAGATACTTTATATTTTACCATAGATAATAACACTGGAGAAACTTGGGCTTCAGGATCATATGGAGCATACGCTGTACCCAATGAAACAGGCTTACATACTGCCTATGTAGATGTAATCTTAAAAAATATAAGAAATTACTAATGAGGTAAAAGTATCCATAATTTTCAAACTACAACTATCAATAAAAAATTTTTTAAAAAAAGTTAATAATTTTCTTGCAGGTATAAAATTTTTGTCGTACCTTTGCAGTGTACAAAATGAGAAAGTAGTGATATTTATGGGATTCTTAGGTCAAAAATTCTCTCAAGAATATGTGAATACTCAAGAGGGGAAAACTGCTGCAAATAATCTCCTTAACTCAATTAAGAGGATTAAGAGGATTAAGGATAAAGTAAGTGAGGATTTAAAAGCCAAACAAAAGAAAGTTGATGAGCTAATTCACTTACTTGAAAATGACCCAGAACTAAAGAAGAGATATGAAGAATTATCAATTGGCAAATAGTTATTATGGTAAGTGACAAAGAATTATTAATCCAAGTAGTTGAAAAATATATTAAAGGTATAGCTTCCAACTTCTTTGGTTTTTCCACACTTCCAGCTCAAACGGTTGTAACCTATGTAGTTCGGAATTGGGTGGACAAACACAATGGAATGATAGATTTATTCGTAGACAAAGATGGAAATATTAATGCACCCTTAATAGCAGATGCACTTAAATCTGAACTAAAAGCAAGAGGAGGATTTACTATTGGTAGGGTGAAGTTTAGTGATTCAGATGTAGACGAGTTATTGACAGCGTTCAATCAAGCGAAACAAAAGAATAGGTAAATAAGAAATACCACTGGCATGTTTGTGTCAGTGGTATTGTCGTTTTTATAGGTGTCTTTAACTTAAATTAACTTAAATTAACTTAATAGATTATTAGTTCTTTACATAAAATCTATATATTTATGGAATTACTATTAAAAAGGATTTTTAAAGGACCTCAATATACTATAGGCAAACTTTATATAAATGGTAAATACTTCTGTGATACCCTAGAGGATGTTGTTAGAGAAACTAAGATACCTAATGAAACCGCTATACCACCTGGTACGTATAAAGTAATAGTTAATATGTCTCCTAGATTTAAAAGACTTTTACCCAGACTTTTAAATGTTCCAGGATTTGATGGAATCCTTATACACAGAGGAAATACCCCATCTGATACATCTGGATGTATATTAGTTGGAGAAAATAAAGTAAAAGGGAAAGTAATAAACTCTACTCCATATGAAAAAAAGCTAGTAGAGATTTTAAAAGATGAAAATGATATATCTATAACCATAGAGTAATATGAGCAAGGAGTTAGCTAGGTCAGCTAGGGCACTGGGGAGGGACATGAATTTTTTTGGATCTAAAGAAAAAGATTTCGTGATCCAAACCAAAGGGAGAGTTAAAATTAATTTTGGAGACAAGTTTATAGAACTATTCAATGGTAGTAAGTTTACAGTTGGCAATAGTGACGCCATAAAAACTACTAACGGAGAACCTTCTTCAACTGATTCTGATGGATTCTATTTTGATGAGAATACTGGAACTTTGTATTTAAAAATAGGAGATAAAGTATACGAAATATTTTCTAATGCTAAATTGAAAGATGGCTTTATTTCTTACAAAGAAGAACAGTCATTGAACGGCAATGAACAAGTTTTAGCCAAAGAAAATATAGGTTCCATATTTAATACGCCAGAGGAAGCAAAAAGTAGTGGTGGATCTGGGGTAGTATATATAAAGAATGAAAACAAGGCATATATACTGCAAAATGGAATTTTATATCCTATAACAAATAATACTGAAATAAATATAGGAGGGGATTCAGAAGGCGATGATAGTTATTATTTCGATAAAACTGTTACTATAGATATAGACGATGAAGGTATAGCTCTAATAATAGAAGGTCTAAGAAAATATATTAGAGTAGGCACGGAAGACAACCATACAGATATATATCAAACTGAAGAGGGGGGAATAATAAATTCTGATAAGTCTTTAACCATTCAAATAGGTGGAAAAAATATAATAAATATAACTAATGGTAAAGTAGACTTTAATTCTATCATAAAAGCTTTGAAAGGTATTATTACTGACGAAATATATTCTTCTAATTATCAAAAAGGAGATCCTAGTATAGGAGAAGGTTCAGGATGGGGTATATGGATAGATAAAGAAACAGGAGAATCTTATTTACAAGTAGATAATATATTAACTAAATCTAATAACCCTCCTGTATTTTTAAGATATCAACAAGCATTGGATATATTAAAGTCTGGAGATATAGTTCCATCAAAAATATATGTTATAATAGATTATCAGAATGAGTGGGAAATAACCCCTGTAGAAGAAATATATGGAGAAAAATATCCAAAGGAGGGATTTGACCCAGAGAATGATTCAGAAAACCCAGATGCCTATGAAGAAGATGCTGTTAATCCAGATCCCTTATTTGGCATAGATAGGAATGTTAGACCGTTAATTTTAGAAGGAAAATCCTCCAAATCGTTCCATGATACTGTACAATACTACTATAAAGAAGATTCAGATAGTATATTAGATATGAGATATGATATTAAAGAAGATAATTACTCCATAATAGAGAAAGAATTTGATGATGAAAATTTTGATATATCTGATACTTTCCTAGAATTTCCTAATAAGGGAAGAATATATTATGCAAGAGATTCCTGGAATAATGAAGCCCCATGTGACTTTAAACACTTTACCAACGCAGATGGTAAATATGTTTTTACTTCTCCAGATGGTAAAGATTTATCCTCTATGAATACTGTAGACTCTATAGTTTGCTCAAATAATAAAATATTAGATGTAACTATTAGAATATCTGACAGTATAAATCCTATGATAATTACAGGTAAAAGGATAAATAGTAATACTGTCGGGGGATCATTTGAAAATGTTTCAATAGGAGACAAAGACTCCATTATAGAATACAATTACTTCAATGGAGAAATAAAAAACTGTAATTTTACTGGAACATTTACTAATAACTCTATAGGTTGTTTAATGGATTCCTGTGAATTTAAAAAAGACGTTATCAATAATGAATTTAATAAAGATATAAAAAAATGTGCCTTTAATGAAGAAGTTAAAGATAATGTATTTGATATGTCTATGGAAGAATGTATATTTGGAAAAATCTATAGTAATCAGCTTACAGGCTCAATGAAAAAATGTGAAACTTATAATGAAGAAAATCCTGCTGAATTTAGAGAAAATCAAATGATGGGAGATTTTTCTGAATGTAAGTGGTTAGGGAATGTTTACAGTAATGATATGAAAGTAGACACAGTAAATAAATGTATTTTTAAGAAAGATATGTTTGGCAATCAAATAGCATCTAGTCTATGGGAAGAAAATACATTTGAGGATACTCTAAAATTTAATGTATTTCAAGCTGATGTAGTTAAATTTCTGGTAGAGGGATTACTCAATAATAACCAATTTATAGGCAGAATTAATGACGTTTCATTCTTTAAAGATTTATCAAACAAAGATTATGGTATAAATAATAATATAATAAATGGAACATTTGATACCTGTAAAATTTATGTAGATTTTAGTCACAATACTATAACAGGCCCTATATACCTTCTAACAGCTAATGTAGGAGAAACATATATAGAAAGTATATGTCAATTTAACTATAACGATATAAAAGCTGCTTCTATACACACTATAACTACAAATGGAGACTTTAGAAGAAATAATATAAAAGCTCAATATTTTGGATTATGCACTTTTAATAATGTATTTGAATGCAATAACTTATCATATTATAATATGAGAAGTGCAACATATAATAAGATGGTAGGATGTAGTGGCAGCGGAGACACTTTTATAGGAACATTTTCTTCGGAATTTATAAATTGTGAATTTGGAAACATATCAAATTGTACTTTTAGAGAATCTCCAATTAAATTTGCTAAATTTAGAAACAATTTCTCTGGGCAAAATTTTGATTCTAATACTAATATACAGGATCTAGAAAAACTATATAATGATAAGCACCAGGTTGATGTATTTTTCCATAATAATAAAATAGTAGTTTCTTGTCAGGCTTGTAATGAACCATTGAAAGGAGAAATTAAAATGTTTAATGGTTTAGCTTCTGATATACCAGAAGGATGGCATATATGTGATGGCACAGAAGGAACTCCTGATCTAACTGATAAATTTATTAAAGCATCCACTACAGCAGGTCAAACAGGAGGAGCAGAGGGAGGAGAAGTAACTTTGGAAAGTGGTAATATTCCATCGCACGAACATAGTATTACATTTGATCCTTCTGGATTATCTACTAAGAAATTTATGACTGCTGATAAATATATGGAATTTGTGGTAGATGAAGGAGGAGATCATCACTACTGTATGTGGACTGGAGAAAGAGAAGGAGACAATGAACCAGGATATGAATATATAGGTATTAGAGATACCTTCACTACAGCATTTAATAGCGCCAAAGTAGGAGCTAGTTCTTCTGGTGGAGGTAGTACTACTCCTATTAATATAGAACCTCCTTATTATACTCTAATATTTATTATGAAATTGTAAAAACGTATTCAAGGTAAAATTATTTAATTAAATGCCTTATATGCTATCATTTACAAAAATATATAATAAGGATTTTGATAAGCTATTAAATATGATTAACTTTGCAAATAACTTTAAAAGGGAATAATATGACTGATGATTTAAACAATTTAGACTTTGACGACGAATTAGAAGGTGGAGAAGGTGGAGAAGGTAACGTTAGTAACCAAGAACCAGATTTCGACCCGGATAATTACGTTAAACCATATATTGGTGTCAATGGAGAACCTGAGCCTGATATTAAGCAACGAAATGATGAGCCAGGAGATGAAGACAAAGATGATGACCTTGTAACTGCTTTATTAAAATCTAAAGGCATTAAGGATATTACTGCAATTAAAATGGAAGCAGAAGATGGTTCAATAGAAGAAAAAGATTTTAACTCTTTATCTAGAGAAGAGCAATTATCTATTTTAATGTCTTCTGAAAGTCCAGCTGACACCTCACCTCAGCTATATGATGATGAAATTGATTTTTTAAATGAGGTTAGAGATAACAATATATCAGTAAATGACTACATAAACTGGATTAGGCAACAAGCTGTAGAAGATTATATTAATTCTATTAGTTCTGAAAATAGTGACATTGACTCTTTATCTGATGAGGATCTATTCCTTCTAGACTTAAAAGATACATCTCCTGACCTAACTGACGAAGAATGCATAGCTGCTTTAGAGCATGAGAAAGAAAATCAAGTATTGTGGGAGAAGAGAATGCAAGGATTAAGAAACTCCTACAAAGCTAAAGAAACAGCTCGAAGAGAAGAAGAGGAATTTCTTAGACAAGAGGAAGAACAAAGGCAAGCAGTTGAGTTCCAAAATGCTATTCAAGAAGCAGTAGGTAGGGTAGATTCCATTGGAGAATTTGATTTAGACGATGAGGATAAAGAAGAAATCGCTGAATTTATTCTTGGAGTAGATAAGACTGGAACACGTTATTTTGCACGTGCTTTAAATGATCCAGAAACACTAACTAGAATGGCGTGGTTCGCACTTAATGGAGAAGATGCTTTAGAAACTTTGTCTAAGTACTATAAAGAGCAGATAGATGCATACTCCAGAGCTAATTACAAAAAAGGCTTTGAGGATGGGCAAAAAGGTAAACAGCCTGATAAACCAGCTGTTACTACAAAAACTACAGTACGTAAACCAGAATCTAAAACAACACCTCAGGGAGGCTACAAACCTATATCAACTCCCTATTACATTGATTTAGATTAAATTTAAACTATAATAAATATGATAGTAGCAAATTTCGTTACAAAAAGACCGACAATGTCGGAAACTCACACCTATGAAGATTTTTATAAATTCTTAGGTACACGCCCAACAAGATTGGGAGTTATGTCTCGTATGTACCCAGAACTTACAGCAACATTCCTTACTGAATCTCTTAGAAATATCTTTTACATGGATAATAAGAGACAGCAATATAGGAGTATTGACTCCTTATATTTCGATTGGGATGTTGAAACTAACTACATTAAGAGGGTAGAGTTCGCAGCAGTTCCTACTGAAACTGGAGAAAATGGATCTGAAATCATTATGTATTTCAAAGAGAGGTACTACGAAAAATATGATATTTTCAAGATTGATAAAACTAGGCAGCAATGTTTTGTTGTTGAACGCCCAGTAAGAAAGGCAGATGATATGTGGGAATATGTTGTTAGATTAATTGACAATGATTATTCTTCTTTACTTGATGTATCTGGATGTCAAATTGGAGACACTACTAGATTCCAATCTAATGCTATGCCAGAAATGCACGAAGAAGGTTATATCAAGTATCAATCTAATATTGAAAAACACAGAGGTTATATTACTACTCACCGTGTTGATGTATCATATTCTGCATTATTCGCAGCTATGGAAGATCAATTCATCAGTATTGCAGAAGGAAAAGACAATGGTTCTTTAAAGGAAACTCTGTACAAGATGAATAAGAAGGAAAAAGACTTATTAAATAGCTTCTTAGAAGTTAGAAATAACGGTCTTTTATTTAATAAAACAAATGTAGACAAAAATGGTAAGTCTACTATCGTCGATCCTGATACAGGGCGTCCAATTTATATTGGAGATGGAGTTATTCCTCAGGTAGAAAGGTTCGCATCTAAATACGCGTTCAATAAATTAACTATTCAGGTATTTATGGATGCTATGTCTGCAATGGCAGAAAAGGCTGAACAACCTACAGGAAATCATTTTGTATTTATTTGCAATGAAAGAATGTGGACTCTTGTTCAACATATCTTAGGTGAATATTTATCTAGGTTTAAGCCAGCTACAGCCTATATGTATAGTAAAGCAAAGAACGGATACTTAGACGTAGGAGCTACATTCCAAGCATATGAATTTGGAGGAAATACTATCTCATTTAAAGTAGATAGGACGTTCTCTAGAGAATATGGAATGGAAAAGGCTTATGCTCTGTTACTTGATTTAACAGCTGATAAGTCTACAGGTGAACCTGCAATGCAAATGTTCACTTTAAAGGGAGGTGACTTCGTTACTAATAAATTCCCAGGAGTTGGTGGTCTTGATGGTCTAAGCTCTGGTGTTGTTTCTTCTGCTGTAGCAGCTAGTAAACTTATCAACTGGGGATACTCAGGTATCGCTGTATTCTCTCCATATAGGGCATATATTATGGAAGAAATTTAATAAAAGATAATTATAAAATAAAAACATTATATAATAGATGAGTGGGAGTTGAAAGACACTCCCACACCATTTATATGTATATACAAAAACGATAATGAATTAATATGGATGATAATAAAATTATACTTAGAAGTGTATTTGGTAAAGTAGGACAAGTTTATTCTATTCAACCATGTAAAGATGCAAATGGCAATTGGCCTGATTGTGTCAGACAAGTAGATTCTTTTGGTAATATGATTGCTTCAGAATCTGATAGAAATGCTGGAAAACCTTTAATTAAGGTAACAGAGACTTTTAGGATTCAGGATGGCCATGAATTTAACCTTAACGATCCCTGGGATAAAGCTAGATGGGATGCTATTAAAAACTGTCCTTTAATTGCTCAATCTAGAGGACAAAGAGATGCTAAAGGTAATCTAGTTATTGATGGGGATGCTAAAAGATATGGAAGAGCTGAACTTTATATAGAAAGACCAGGTTTAGAAGTATCTAAAAAAGTTAGCAGAAGACAAAAGATACATGATGCTGAGACTTACATCTTTAATGACCCAAGGGGGGCAGATGGAAGGATTAAGATTGCCAGAATACTTGGTAAGCACATGAGGAATGCTTCCGATGCTGATATTAAAGATTACTTATTGGATATAGCTTCTAAGACTCCTGAAAAAATTATTAACTTATACACTGGTGATGATCTAGAGTTAAGAATGTTATTCATGGATGCTAGAGATAAGAACATCATTCGCAGTGTATCTGGCGTTTATGTATATGGCGAAGGAATTTCATTAGGAGGAACGGTTGACGTGGTTATAGCGTGGATGCGTGATCCTAGAAACAAAAGAACTTTAGACCTTATCAAAAACGATACATATGGTTTAGAGGTAACTAATCCTAATGCAAAGGACAAGCTAAAGATTATTGAAGAACTATAATAAAATCATACAGCTATTACACTCAAACAATTATATGAGGCGTTGTTAGTTGAGATGAATAAAGTAGAAGCTCCATCTTTATTACTTCCAGACTTTAACTATTTAGTAAATAAAGCAGTATTACAATATATTAATACTAGATATAATATATACGATGCTAATCAACAAACTACTGATGATTTGAGAGTGTTGAAGGCAACTGCTCTGCTTCCAGTTAAGATGGCTGATTATGGGGAAGATAATTCTTCTGCTATTAAAGGTTTATATGGAGCTACTTATGAAGTTGATTTACCAGAAGACTATTTACATATTTTAAATTGTGTATGTATTTTTCAAGTAAATGAACAAAAAGACTGTTGGGATAAAGGGGATTTGTGGAATTGTGGAGCACAAAGATTAACATCAGATATGTGGCCCCTAGTTATAAATAACTTCTACATGAGGCCTTCATACAGGAGACCTTATTATTTTATTCATAATGTAAATACTTCTGTTAACTTACCTACTAATCCTTATCAACCTGGAACTTCTTTAGGTTCAGGGACTGATATGAGAAGTGGAACATATAGTGCAGAAGACAATTCTAACCTATCTAGAACTATAAAAATAGGAAATTCTTCTGAAAGTCTTGTAGAAAAGAATATAGGGCATAGGTTTGGAAACGCTTCTAAAGTTAGAATGGAAGTTCGTTATGGAAAAGACAATTCAGTATTTCAATTAATAAATGTTCATATTGATTATTTGAAATCACCCCAACATTTAAGACTAACACAAACTCAGCTAGATTCCACAAGAGATACTTCACAAATGATGGAATTTCCTGATTATGTATGTCAAGAGATAATTAATGGGTTGGTAAAATTAGTTATGGAAAACTCAAGTGATCCAAGACTTCAAACAAATATACCAGTTAATCAGACTATAGCCCCACCAGCTCAGCTACAGTCACAACAACCAAATAAAAAATAATAAACTATGTTTCAATACACAGGCACATACGTACTTAACACTAATGTAGATTCTAGCGGTAAACCTAAATGGACTTCTCAGGCTGAAGATACTCTTCAAGATCCAGTTGTAAAAGGTAGCTTCAATGTAAAGAGAGTGAATAAGTTTATTAAGGATAATGTAGTTAGTATCTATAAAAGAGTAGGATATAATCCAACATTTGCTGCTATTACATTCAAAATTAAGAATGATGGAGTAGGTTTGTATAGAATAGCTTTGTACATTGGATATTCTGGAAATAGAGTATCATTCTTCGCTAATGATATGGTATTTCAAGGCAAACCAATGTGGATTGAGTACGAAATCAAAGACAACAGCGAATTGGCATCTGATATTGCTAAAAGAATAGTAAAAAATGCTGCTCTATATAAACAAATTTGGGATAATAAAGTATTTGAAATTTCAGCTACTGGAGACACAGTTACAATCACAGCTTGTGATGAATACGAAAGATTCAAGAAAGCTGATATTGAAAAATTCTTAACTGATGATAATACTTGCGCTTGCTCTGATGTATGCTCTTGTAGTTATCAAGTAATTAAGAGTGCCTTAGATGCTTCTAATCCAGAATATGATGGAGAAAATACTATTACACAAGGAAAAGAAGGATTTGGCACATATACTAATATTATTCATGATTTAAGATTACCTACTATGGAAGCTATACGTTTTGGTGGTATCAACCAAGAGGAACTTCCTATTCCTGGAGCTTTATACAATCAGTATACTCTTACTTATTGTAAGCGCAGAGGAATTATGGGATCTGATGCAGTTGGGCAGGTTGTAAAATCTGCAACTACTCATGTATTCTATGTAAAAACTGATATTGCTGCTGAATTTGAAGTAGCATTAGCTAATGTAGGTACTATTGAAGAAATTAAAGGTTAAAAATCAATAACTTATAAAAGGCGGAGGGCGAAGAAGCCTTTCGCCTTTTTTATTATATAAAAATATGGTATTTGAAAAACTTTCTTCTGCAATATTTAATGATATAATATCAGGCTTAAGAGGATATGCTTCTAATATATCCATGTCTTTAGAGCAACTAGAAGATGATATTGTTGATGAGAGGTTGCAGATAATAAAGGAATATTTTATTAAAGGACTGGTTCCAAGAAGGGATTTAATGCTATCTCTTAATTGTGTAGAGCTGGATTGTGAATCTATGGACAGGTGTAGGTGTGGCAAAATGAGTGATTGTGATGAATTAGTGGCACACTTTGAAATACCACAGATATTAGGTGATTTCGGATCAGAAGCTATAGATTATATAGGTTCCACAGATAGACAAGTTCCATTTATAGTATATACTAGTCCTCAATTCTGGAGGTATAGGAAATATAGAAAAAGAGGTAAAAATAGACCTTATGTTTTTATAGACACTACTCCTAATAAAAATAATATGTATGATTGTTTTGTCTTTAACGCACCACTTCTTAAACAAATTTCAGTAGTAGCTATATTTAAAGATCCAAGACAGTTAGAACATTATGGATGTTGCCCAATAGGAGATATAGACAATTTTACCTTTATAAATAATGAAATAAAAAGAAGATTAACAGAAAAGAAGATTCGTTATTACCGTCAGTTACAACCAGTTCCAACCATTAATGATCAAGTTAACAGATGAATGATTTTAATTATATATATACTATGGCTAATTCTCTATATGGCTTAGAACTAGAACCCGAAGAATTTGAGGAATTAGGACTTGTAGCTTGGAATTTAATAGGGAATAAGACTGTAAGATTATACAAGTATTGTTCTAGAATATCTTGCGAGGACTTATCTATTAAACTTCCCTGCAACTGTGATATAATAGAAGCAGTGACTTACAATCACGAAGATTGGAACTATAGCACTAATAAAACAGTCAATGGAGATTATAACTCTCAGTTTACTGAACAATATATAGAAGCTAGGAAGTTATATCCTAATCCATTATACGTAAGTGGTAAATATGCTAAATATGAAAGGGTAGGAGATATTCTATATTTTGATAGGGACTATGGACAAGTAACAATACTATATAAAGGAGTTATTTTAGATGAAGATGGACTACCCCAAGTAACAGAAAAGGAGGCATTAGCTATATCCACGTATATAGCCTTTGCCAAAAAGCAAAAACAAGGGTGGATTACTAATAATCAAAATTTAATTCAAATGGCTCAATATTTGTATCAACAATGGCTTAAGTATTGTGATTCCGCAAGAGTTCCTATAAGCATTAGCCAGAATGAGATGAATGAGATTCTTGAAGCTAAATCTAGATGGGATAGGAAGATATTTAATAAGGCATATAAACCTGTTAAATAATATGAACTTTGCAACTGGATATGCTTTTAATACAAAAGACTTATTTGCAAACTTCCCCATTAAGAAAATGAAAATAAGTGGGGAAGCTTGTAAGTCTTTACTTGGATATTTAGACAAACGTGCTCTAGCTATAAGAATATTTCTTTATGCAGTAAAAATTATACTGTTAGATATTATAAACAATAATGTTACATTTAAATTACCTACCAGGAGAGAATGCTATTTAAATATAGTAGGAACTTTTGGAGAGGACTTTAAAAAAGCCAGAAGAAATGGTAAATGGATTGATGTTGATTATTTAAAATCTGATTTTACTGGCTACCAAATGCAGTTTATGTATTTAGCTAACGAAAGAGAAATTAAAAAGAAAGTTTATCTAAGTAAATGGATGAGAGATAAAATTACAGAAAATACAAATAAAGGAATGCAATATTATTAATTATTAATATGGTAAAGACTGTTAGTGATTATTATGATGTGGTTGCAGATAAGTTTCCTACCGTTCCTAAAAAAGATATAGAAAGAATTTTGAATTTCGGCTGGAAATCACTATATTTGCACAATGTTTATGGTGGAGATACTTTATTGAAAGATGATGCTATAAATAAGTATTTATTCTATATAGGAGAGCTAACATTTGATTCTCTTAAACACTTCCATTACTATATTAAAAAAATGTCAGTTAAATTAAGAGTGTTATATAATAGAGCCAAAGACAAATGGGATGGATATTATTATTTTGGGTTAACTCAGAATCAATATAATAACTATTTATCCCAAAACAATAAGCGGGGAAGGAAAAGAAAGAAATTTAAATTTGGATCTATTAAGTTATATAAAATTTTAGAAGAATGTAAGCTAAGAGAATATAATAAAGAATACTTCTTTAGAGTTCCTTATATATTAGATGCAGGATTTACTATATTAGAAAATGATTATGAAACAAGTAAGGCGGAGTATTTACTATATAGAAAATGTGAAGGCTTTGCCTCATTAAACAAATAAATATGAGCAAACAAGAATCTACTAATACTTTTAGTGAAGGACTAGTAATGGACTTAAATCCACTAACTACTCCAAATAATGTTCTAACTAATGCTTTAAATGCAACTTTAATTACTTATAATGGAAATGAATTTGTACTCCAAAACGATTTAGGTAATGGAAGGGTAGAGACAGCAAAGCTTCCTACTGGGTTTGTTCCTTTAGGAGTTAAAGAATATGGGGGAATAATATATGTAGCATCATATAACCCCATTACTAATGAGGGCCAACTTGGAAGTTTTCCTTCTCCAGAAAGAAATTTATCTCAGAATGAAATAAGTGATAAAAGAACTGTTGTAACAAAAGGACAATTTACTGATTCTTCTGGACAAATAGATAAATATTATATAAGGTATGATTTAATGCCAGATAATATGACTTTAAATCCAGGAGATAAATTTGGAATATATATAGGAGGAAGTCCTTATAACATAATAAGTTATAAAGATGAAGATAGGCCGAGGCTGGTTACTTTTCATCCGGCCATATTAGATGATTTAGGAAATATAAGTTATATAGATGATGAATGTAAAGTAGAAGGAATATTATCTAGGGGAATTGTATTTGGAGAGGCTCCTTCAATAGGGGGGAATGTGGATGATCAAGAGGTATTTGATTCTTTACTTGTTTATAAAGGAAAAAAATCCGGAAAATTATTACTAATAGTAGAATTAGAAACTTTAGAGGATTTTGTAGTAAGTAGAGGTATAATTTCTTATAAAGACCCAACTAAATCTGGAAATCCTATAATATCTACCGGTTCATCAGATACAGGATATTCAGACGATAGAAAAGAAAATGAGGATACTAAAAACGTAGGGTTTGCTGTTAAATTCTATTGCTCTGGATGGCCAAAAGTAGATAATGACTACATACATTTCAAAGGTGTAAAATTTATAGGTAATGGTGAAGAGTCAGAATTTGAAATAACTTCTCCTGATTTGCAATCTATGACATTTGCATTTGGAGGATTTAAAAAAGGAGAGCAGGATAATTTATTAAAATATAAAATAATACCATATACTGAATTAGGCCCTAATATATCTTTAGCTAGAACTGGAATAATAAATTTTAATCTATTGGGTACTGGTAATATAATATTAAACGAATGGAGATATTATGTTGAAGGTAATAAGTTAAGATTAAATTATGGGTTCGATGTTAATCTGTTGGAAGGAGAATCCGTGAAAGAAGTAACTATGGAGTTTTATGATGTATTCTACGGATTAAACTATTATGAAAAAGGACATATTTTTAATTGTAAATCTACAATTAATGGGAATTTTAACGGAAGTTATACTGAATATTTTGATATGCCCTATGACTTAAAGTATACTGACAAATATGATGAGGAAGAATCAAATTTGGATTATATATATAATAATATATTAGGGGATAATTTTAAGCTAAAGAATAATCAACTATTAAGAAATAATTTTTATTTAGTAAGAATTACTCTTAAAACAGTTGGATTAATAAATAAAGAAAACAAAGAACAATCAACAGAAAAATATTTTTATAGATTTTTATATACAAATGGAATATTTAATAAACAATATATAGAAGGAGAAATAACTAATTTCTCTACCATACTGGTAGATCCTTATAAGGTTAAATTAAAAACCTCTTTATCTGAGTCTACTGATTTTAGTAACAATACAGATTTTAAAGTAGAATATTATAATTCTCCTACTGCTAATGGATACACTACTGGTGTGCAAGCAGTAGCCCCAGATGATGTTACTTCTTTAGAAGAGTATAAATCATCTCCTTTGAAAGCTAATTTATTCCAAGATTGGGGCACTAGTGGCACAAGTAAAATGACCATTACAGCTGATGTAAAAAATATAGATTCTTCTAAACCTTTAGAAGATGATAATTACTACCAATTTGGTGAGTATGCTCCAGGATTTTTTAAGCTAAATGATGGAGCTTTAACTATAGATAATTGTAAAGTAGTATACGATAATTCTAAATTTGAATTACAGACGTATGGAGGGTCAGCTAGTGATGAAGAGATAAAATATGTAGATATAACTAAAGATATAGAAGGAGAAACTCCTAATAAAGAAGTCCCGTACAAGAATATCAAGGGAGAATTACCAGAAGAAGTCAGTTCTATACTGGGGAAAACCTCTTATAGTTCAGATGATGAAACAGTATTAAAAACTTTTGAAGAGTTAAAAGACAGACAATTTTTCGATATAAGTGGATCATTCAATCAGCAATCTGAAGAGGGAAAAGATTCAGTTGTTACCTTGCCAACTATAAGTGGCAGGTTAATAAGAAGAGCTGCATCAAATAGAGAATTTGAAAATAAAACTATGGAATGTGAAGAAGCTAGACCTTGTTTTTATAAACAAATGTCTCCAGAAGAACAAAATGTGATGATATTAGGAAATTCTAGAACATCAAATGGGGATTTATCTGAACAAGGTATGCAGATAGCCTATTCAGGAGACTGGGACGGTAATGACGATAATTCTTTTTACTTCAGTAATAGTGAAAATGAAAAGACGGGAGAAGATAATGGAGATACATTACTTATACATAGAAGTGACTTAGGAGCTGATGGTCACAATCATATACCTCATGAGGAAGTTATGAGAGCATTTGCAGATAATATGAATAGTGTGCTATCTCATTCGGCTATATGGCCATTTACAGCTAAATTAGATTCCAACTTAAAAAAGACAGATAGATATAAAGCATTTACTCCAGGAGTATACCGTACCTCTGGTCAAATAAATGGTTCCATATTTATGTCTGCTAATACTTATGATAGATGTAAGATATATAGATGGGGGGCTACATCAGCTTTATGGAGAACTAATATAAGCACAGAGGAATCTCCAGATTATGCTTTTATAAATCTTGGTGGAAGTAATTATAAAACCTTTATAAAATATATGCAGAAATTATTATCTAATATGTATATAGTCCAACCTAAGGTTAATAGAACATTAATGGTAAGAGGATCAGAAAGATATGCTTATTCAAATCAATACTCTACTAAAGTAAACATAGGTATAAAAATTGGAAGCAAAGATAAGGATGGGAATATAAACTTGGATATGATTTCTCTAAATCACTCCCCAGTTAAACTTTATCCTAAAGACGGAAAAGAAAGGTATTTTGATGTTAAAACAGTAGCAGAAGAGATAGAATCTTTAGGTTCTGGAGATAGCAAGTGGAAACTAGAGGAAGATAAATGGTATAAATCCATAGAAGATATATCTGGAGAACCTAATGTACATCAATGTAGTTATATGAATATTCCTTATCCATTTATAAGAAAGGAATATGAGAATAATGATGATACTGAAAGAAAGACAGCAGGAGATAACCCAAAGCCAGGAGTAGAATATGACACTACTTTATTATTCGAGTTAACACAAGAAAACTCTAGTGATTTGTATTTAGGATTTTCCTTAGAATTAGGAGGATCAATGGATATAACAAATATAGTAGGTTCTTGGGGTAAATTAGAGACAAGCATACAATATATATACATAGAAGATGGAGATACTTTCAAGATGGGTAAATTTGTAGACTATTTAAACACTCCTTTAAATAAGTCGAGTATATATTATCTAACAGAGGATAATAAACTGATATCTGGAAGTAGTGATAAATTAAGTGATATAAAACTAAAAGATATAAAATATAAAAAAATGCTTAAAAATCTGTTTGTATTGAAAGAACAAAACGGATTTAAAATTCCAGTATTAAATAAATCAGCTATAACTACTCAAGTTTATGCCTTCTTTGTTAGTACAAATAATAATGGTAAATCTAGATTGGAAAGGATAGACTGGTATCTTAAGGCTGGAGATACTCAATGGCCTTATTACACTGATGCATACTTTGGGTTAGAAACAGCCAGTATGAGTGGAACTGGAGACTTTATAAGCAGTAATACAAAAGTATCAGGATAATGGAACATTTATCAGCTTTTCTAGTTAATTGTAGTAAAAAATCCATAAATACTAGTTCATCTGATTTTACTTATAATATAACTCCATTATACAAATTATTTCAAAATGAGGGGAATTTAGCATGGGAGTATAATCCTCTCAGAAACTATAGGGTAAATTCTAATTTATATGAAACTAATTCCTTGAATGAATTAATTGATAAAAATGGAGAGATAATAGGAGAATATTCAGGATATAAAATGACTAAATCTAGCATAAAGAATTTATTATACTATGGGGGCATATTATCTGCCCCCAATAATGCTAGAATAGCTCAGGAACCTATGGAATTATCTGACTTTACTACAGATAAATTAAATTTTGATTTAAATCATCCAGTACAAATAGAATGTCAACCATCCTATGATGGATCTGTTAATTTAATATTAAATGATGATAAAAATCCTCCTAGATTAATAAATACTAGATTCACTCCTATGGAAAATAATACATACAAGATAATAAATAGAATAGGCAATAATGATACTAATATATATGATGATGAGCAATTTGAAATAGATACCTCACTATACAAGAGGATAAGTAGACTTCCTAAATTATTATTTAAAGGAATAGAGGACGGAGGAGCTTGTAAAGTCGGAAACTACGTATTTTATTTTAAATATGAGGATGCTGATGGAAATCAAACTGATTTTGTCACAGAATCCGGAGTAGTAACTTGTCATATAGGAGGAGTCAATGACATATTTTCTATAAAAGGAGGAATAAAAGATGAAAATAGTAATAAGATGATTAAATTCACCTTAGAAAATGTAGATCCAGGATATAATTACGTAAGAGTATATTATACTAGAACTACATCAGATATAGATGGAATTAGAGTGTCTAAAAACCATCTGATTGATCAGAAGTATATTGTAAAAAATACCTCTTGTTCTATTACTGTTACTGGGTATGAGCCTACAATTGAAGTTAGTGATAACGATATAAATATTCAATATAATTTGATAGAGTCCGCTAAAACAGCAGCCCAGTGTCAAAATATGTTATTCATGGGTAACATAAATAAAGTAGATATTCCTTATGAAGAATTAACTGACTTATCTCTTAGAGTTTATCCTATACCAGTAGCTGTAGATACAGTAGGAGGGCTTACTCCGTCTTATGATGATTCTACTAATCAATTTGAATATTACAATGTAAATAATATATATAATAAGTTAGGATATTGGAACGATGAAATTTACAGATTAGGTATAGTATATATACTTCCAGATTATTCTTTATCACCAGTATTTAATATAAGAGGTAGAGATGAATTGGAAGTAACCACAAACCCGAGTAACCAAGATGTAATAAATTCCTATACTTCTATACCAGCTTATAGAGAATTTGACCCTAACACTGGTAAACCAATTAGAATAAAAATAACAACAAATGAGGGAGATTACTCCATATTCAAAGAGTCCGGAGAGTTATCTAATTTCCCATTAGAAAATTCAAAAGGTGTAATTAGAATAATAACTAAAAATACTTCTGCTTCTCAAATTAGAACTGTAGACGAAGTTACACAGGTAAAACCAATAGGGTTAAAAATAGCATTTGATTCTACAGCCCTGTCAGTTTTGAAAACTATGGTAAAAGGATTTTTTATAGTTAGGCAAAAGAGAATCCCTACTATACTAGCTCAGGCCTTTACTGTAGGTTTAGACAAAAATGCTTATATACCTCTTTTATATGTAAATAATATAAATAAAGATAATAAACAACAGTGGGTAGCTGAACGATTTTTAGATGATGAAAGAATAATATCTCATGATTTTAAAAAGAGACTATACAATTATCCAGATAAATATGAAGGCATAATGATGAAAGCTGCTATATGTCCAGAAGCAGAATTAAATCAGTCTTACTTCAACCAATTATTTACTGGAGCTAAATATACTATAACTAGGCCAATATTTCAACCTAAAGATAGATATTTAGAGTGTGATCCATTAGACGTTAGACACAGTTATGTAGACTCATATATAGGAGAATTTCAAGACAGAGACTATGCTTATACTTCTTGTAAACTAACTATGGTACAAGATGATTGTGTAATGATTACAAGTGGTACTCAAAAATACACTGGAAGAGCTGGTAATGCAGAAGAGGCGTGGAGACTTAGGTATCTTATGAAAGATGATGTAGATACAGAAGCTATAAACTTGGTAAGAGGATCATTTGGAACGTATATAGGGATAGAAGGATATGATGAGGGATTTGGAAGAATAATAAACATACATATACCCGGATATGATGTTACTAAAATGAAAGATTATTTTAATATTAGGTATAATGATAAATCCTCGTTTTATCCTATAACAGATCGTATAGACATACAATCCATAGGAAATGATTCTGTAGGGTACTATTTAACAGCATATAGAGGAGATTGTTATATAGGAAATTATACCCATAGAATGAATAGAAATTTCCAAGATCCAGAGGCTCCAAATAATGATGTAATTGTAAACGAAAATACCTGGTCTGATAATTATGATGTCTCCAGTAAAGAGAAAAATGAGAATATAAATAGAGGAGATATAAATGCTGTTAAATTAGGACATTGGATGACATTTAAACTTTGTTCTAACATAAATATTTCAATGAGAACTACAGATGATTCTCATTACGAAGAAAATGGACTAACTGGTTTATCCAGAGGGTTTTTCCCATTGTACAGTAGATCAGTAACTGGAGAATCAAAAATACCTGAATCTTCAGTAATGAATGCTGGAATTAATTCTACAACTGGAGCCAAAGTAAACTTTTTGATGCCTGATGTACCATATTTAAAAGATGTGTTCTCTACAAGAATAATGTATAGCGATATATTCATAAATGACTCTTATAGAAATGGATACAGAGTATATCAATTAAATCATTATAGAGATTATGCTACTATTTATGGAGGCCTTACTAAGCTACTTGAATTTAATGGATTTTTAATTGCAGTATTTGAACATGGTACGGCTGTTATACCGGTAAATGAACGTGCTTTAGCTGGAGAAGGTCAAGGTGGTGAAGTATTTATTAATACCTCTAATGTATTACCAGAAAATCCAAAAATGTTGAGTAGTAATTATGGTAGTCAATGGGTAGATGGAATAGCAGTTACTCCCTATTATGTTTACGGTATTGATACAGTAGCTAAAAAAATATGGAGAACTAATGGCCAGGTTTTTGAAATAATATCTGATTTTAAGATACAACAGTTCCTTAATAGAAATATTACTTTAAAAGAAAGGGAAATGACTCCTGTAATAGGAGTTAGAAATGTAAAGGTGCATTATAATGCTTTTAAGCAAGATTTGATGTTTACTTTTTATGATAATCTATATGGATTTGAAGAAAAAGCTTGGAATATTTGCTTTAACGAAGTATTAGGAAAATGGATAACATTTTATTCCTGGATTCCTTCCTATTCTTCTAACATAGATAACATATTTTTTAGTTTTGATAGAGACACATCAAAAATGTTTTCCAAATTGGGAGTTAGTTCTACTAATAATCCAGCAGCTAATGGAATAACATTAGAAGATCCACTTAACCAATCAAAATGGACTTTAAGTTTATCCGATAGATACCTTCCTAATACTAAGAATATAAAATCTTATGTAACTTTCTCTATAGAAAAAGACCAAATGGGATTTTGGAGGTACTTCACTATTTCTGGCAATTCATTAAAATATAATGGAGGATTACCAGAGAATACAATAGTAGCTTACTTAAATATAAAAGCTGATGTAAGCTTCGATTATGACACTACAGACCAAAATATGGCCCAATATGTAAATGGATGGAAGGAAAATATGAATGCCAACAATGGGTATTACACTAATTCAGTAGCAGTATTGGTTGGAAACTATGACAGGAACATTACATATTTTTGGAAACATGGTCAATCTGGAATAATAGATATAAAAGATAAGTTGAAACCATGTTTCTGGTATGGAAAACAACATCCATTTGAGTTTGAATTTGTAGTAGTAGATAATCCTGGAATACATAAAATATTCAATAACTTGTATATAATAGCTAATAAGGCTAAGCCAGAATCCTTTCATTATGAAATAGTTGGAGAAGTTTATGACTTTGCTAAAGATAAGAAAAATGCTTATTATAGACAAGAAGCTACTAAGGAACTATATCAGAATTTAGGATGTGACATTTTATATGATAGGGATTATACAGAAACTCTTATATCTAAAAATGTAAAATCTACTATGTTCCCCTGGTATTATGAAAGAATAGATACATTTGATCAAATATATGATAGTTATCAAATGGCTACATCTAAATATAATAGGGATTATCAAAATATAACTGGATCTGAGATAGTTCATGAACCTTTACTAGATGAATATAGAATATCTGTTCATCAAAAAGCTAATGATATAGTAGAAGTAGGTAGATTAAGAGGGAATATGCAATATAAGGAAGATATTTGGAATGTAGAAATCAGGCCTATGTACTTTGTGCAAAGAAACGAAACTTGGGAATCTGTGCCTCCTATAATTCTAAATAATTTACCTAAAATAACAGCCACAGAAATAACTACTGATGATTTACCTACTAATTATGATATAACAGATATAGAAAATACTCCAGATGATGAATTAATATACACTGGTTGGACTGATAGAAAGGAGACCAGAATCAGAGATAAATATTGTAAAATCAAAGTAAGGTATAGCGGAGAAGATTTAGCTATAATAACTGCTTTGAAAACTATATATACTGCAAGTTATGCATAATAAATATAAATCTAGAAAGAGACCTCCCTTAGTTAGAAAAGCTCAGGGAGGACTTTCTCTTCCTGCATATTATGGAGCCACTGGTGATATTACTTCATTAAATAATGATTTACAACAGTATGCTAAAAGTGCAAATGTATTAAATTCAATAGCATCTTCAGATAAAGCTAAAGGATTGACTACATTTTTTGGTAAAGCTGGGGCTTTAAGTAAAGCCAACAACACTCTGTCTAAATCTGTGGGAGGAATACAAGGTATGCCCAGTATAGGAGGGTTAGCTACCTCTGCACTTAGTGTGGCAGATAAATTTATTCCACAAGCAGAGGATAAAGGTAGTAAAATTACTAGTGGAGTATTTAATGGCCTTAGTCAAGTAGCAGGAATGATACCTGGTGTAGGAACAATAGCATCAGTTGCTTTAAAAGGATTGGGAACTTTATTTGGGGCAGGTGTGAAAAGTGTGAAAGGTAACGCTGCTGACGAAATGGTAGACACTTCTTCATCATATACAGGAGCTGATGCTTATGATTCAAAAAGATTTGGATTACTAGGACTAGGCTCAGCAAAAAAATATCAAAAGAAGGTAGATAAAAGGCAATGGGAAAGAGATACAGCTCATGACATACTACAAGAAGGAAAAGACGACCTACTGGCTTCATCCAATGTGCAGCAACTACAATTAGCTGACAACTTAAATAAAAATGCTAGTGATTGGATGTACAATATAAGAGCTGGAGAGTTTGGAATGAAAATAAAAGAGGCAAAGAGGTTATCTAGATTAGCAAAGAAAAAAGTATCAATATCTGGAGAACCTAGAAAAATCGGAACCACTGAACTTCGGGAAGGGGGAAATATACCAAAGAATACCTCTATGAGTAGTGTAGAGTCTTCTACAGAGATTTCTCTTACTGGGGTGAAGCAACAATACCAGGAAGGTGAAAGTGGTCAGCAAGCTCCTGAAATATTCCAAAATGGAGGTCAAGTAAATATTATACCAGAAGGAGCATTACACGCTAGAAAACACAACCTAGTGGAGCTAAATCCTGAATTGGAAGGTATAACTAAAAAGGGTATCCCAGTAATAACTCAGGAAGAAGGAGGAATTGTACAGCATGCAGAAATAGAACGTTCTGAAATAATATTTGCTAAAGAAATAACTGATAAATTAGAGGAATTGAGAAATATAGGTACAGATGAAGCTGCTATAGAAGCAGGTAAATTACTGGCCGAACAGATAATAGAAAATACTATTGATAATACTGGAGAATTATTGCATGATAGTTAAAATAAATGATAAAGAGTATAGAGTTAAAATAGCTTATACTGATGAGGAAAAATCCAGAGGCTTGCAGGGAATAAATTCTTTACCAGAGGATGAAGGTATGTTATTTGTATATGATGAACCTCAAACGGTTGGGTTTTGGATGGATGATACTAATATTCCATTAGATATAGTCTTTATAGACGATGATGAAGAAGTATTATCTGTATATTCTGGAGAGCCTAATGATAGAACTATAGCAGAGGAAGATAATGTAAAATATGTACTAGAAGTCAATCAAGGCTCTGGAATTAAAGAAGGAGACGAGGTTGATATAGAAGAAGAGGAGGATGATTCCGAAACCTCTAAAATGTTAGTGATTGGGCCAGATGGAGGAGTACAAATGGAATTAGAAGGAGGAGAAAGAATTGTTTCTAGAAGAGAGACTAAAATATTAGTAAAAAAGGCTAAAAAAGCATATAATTCTGAATTAGATTCTGATTACAAATCTTTAGGAAAATATATGTTTAAAGTGCTAAACAAACAGGATAAGCGTGAGCCTGAATATGTGGAACAAAAATGAAAAAAAATAAGGGAGAAGCCGCAATAATTGCAACTTCTCCCTTTTATTTTTATTCTTGTTCATCTAACGGAAACATATCATATATCATTGGTTTAAATGGTTTAAATGCCCCTACATTTGAAACAAAAGCTCTTGGCAAATTACTATCACCAGATATAGCATCTTTAAGTGATGTAACAAATCTTGTGATGACTCCCCAAGCTACGAAATTTAACTCTAATTGGCCAGTAAATGTTTTCCAAATATTAAATTCAGAACTAGCATTTCTTAATACTAATTCTATATTCTTATCAATGGCTGTTTTATCACTTTCTTTTACATTACCAAATAACAGATACATAAGTATCGAGAAGAAAGCTAATCCTCCTACATCTCCCAAAAATAGATTAAGATTTCTTAATTTAGTGGGATCATGCCATGCTTTTAAGAAGTCTTCTCTGCTAGTTCCTCCTTTTATATAATTAACCACATTAATTAAACTTGCCAAACTCCAGAATATACCTTCCATCATGCCTCCCTGCCAGTCTTTAACAGGAAATCCTGTGTTTTCTGTAGTTTCTACTCTTTTCCCAGAATCATCATATTTCCAATATAACTTTTTTCCTGTTACAGGGTCCACTTTGTCAACCCATTTACCTGTTTTATATGTTCCGGGAGTTAAAAAGTATTGAGCACCTCTAGCGGTAATATATGACTGGAATTGCCCTAAAATAACTCCGATGCCTTTCCTAAACCACATGGATTTGTTTGTACTGTCCATATATCCGAACATCATATTAGCTTCCTGAATCATTTTATTTGATTCTAGAACTGTATATGCTTTAGGAATATCCTTATCATCGTCCGTCATAGACCTAGTTTCTCCAGTTTCCCAGTTAGTTACAACAGCTCCCTCATCTATCATTTGTCTCCATATTGTCAAATAAAGAGATCTCTGCTCTTGAAATGTTTCTAATTCAGATTTAGGAATTTCAGATTCTGGAGTATTTTGATACTTAGCATAAATACTAAATCTTTTATCTTCACGCCAGTTATATTCTATATGATCCCCCACTAGTTTATGTGCATCATAATTACCATCCTTTAGCATATAAGCAGTAAATACTGTCATTCTGTGTAAAAAGTCCGGAGACCTAGAGGTAAAGAATAGTATATTATTAACTCTTCCTACTTCTCCCTGATAGTAATTTAATCTTTCTACCATTTCCTGTTCGGATACGTTAGCTATACCATATTGAGCATTTAAATGCTCTCCCATAGTAATTGTTTTTATCTGCCTAAATCCATCCTGCCATACCATTGAATATGCTTTACTAGCTTCTTTTATTCCAAATCTGGAGTCATCAAATCTATTGGCGTTAGCATTATTAAATAAAGTCCACCATCCGACTAATCCTTCTTTAGCCATAGATAGAACATTTAATCCTAATACCATCTTACTAGCCACAGACTTTATGGAAGAGACTGTTCTCCATAAACCTTTTTCATCTTTATCAAATAAAGACATATCCAATACTGAAGATTTAATGAAGTTGACAATGAAGTCCAAAGTAGGTTTATTAAGTTCCAGCTGCCCATTACTTAATTGGGCATTCCAAGCATACGAACACAATGAAGAGCTTACATTAGCAATTACAGGGTCTAATATTTCCTTTCTGGTAACTACATAATTATATAAATCCTTAATTCTTTCTAGATTTATGTCAAATGACTCTAATCCCTCTTTTTCTATCATTCCTAATCTTTTGTCAGGATCAGATGATAAAGAAAAAGAATTAAATATACCATCAAAAATTAACCCATTTTTTCCAAAGTCTGTTTCAGAAGAATCCAATCCTAAACTCATTCTAGGATCTATAGTAGCATCTTCTAAACCTAATGTATCTTTGAGAGCCTCCTTAATGTTTTGTTTATTGTTTACTATTCTTGATAAAGCTCCAGCTCTTACTAATGGTAATTGAAAAATATCGTACCCTTGATCTTCTGCCTCTTCTAAAGTTAAATCATATTTAATTCTAGTTAAATCCCTAACATACCACTCTAGGTATTCTTTTTCGTCTTTACTAAGAGTATCATCATATCTAAAATCTTTTAGCCTTAGATCTCTTGTATTAGATCTATCTATCAAATTTTTAAATATTATTTCTGGGTTATTAACAAATCTGTTATTCCTAAATCCTGGGTTACTATTTTTAAATTTATCAGTATGTCTTCTATCAACTACTTTATAAGCCATATACTTATTTCTAATTATAGAGTTAGCTTCCATAACCCTATCGTATATAGCTTGAATTATAGGAATAGTATCCTGAGGTCTTAAATTAATAGAATTAAATAAAGTCTTGTTTTCTATACTCTCTCTTAATCCTTGACCTCCCAATATATTGCCAGATAATTTAGTTTCATTCCTAAAGTCTATAGAATATCCAGATAGTTTAGAAATAGCTAGATCTACCTGTGATTTTAAGTAGCCTAATATAGAATTATCTTCTGTAGCATTAAACCTATATTTATAATAATGCTCATTTAAAGCATCCCTTAGCTTCTCTAGTCTTTTTAATTGCTCTGCCTTGTCATTTACTAATTCCGATAGTTTATCATTTTTGAAATTATTTGGATTAATCGAATTGGCTCTGAAATAATTAGCAACAGAAGTTGAATTGACTATAGCCTCATATAAGGAAGCAACCCTAGCGTATAGTTCTCCAGCCCTAACTTTATTTGTTTCTATTCCAACTGAGTTAGCTAAAATATTATAATTGTTTTCTAATTTTTCACGAATTACAGTATCATCAATTACAGACTTATTGCTTAATCCTAGGACTTTAAGCTCGCCTGTTTCATAATTGTCGGCTAGTTGATTAGCTAAATATAATAATTTAACTAACTCAATATTACCCATATTTGCTACAAGTTTGTTAGATGAGGACATGTTGTCACTATATAAATGACCTAATATAGTATTTCCTTTTTCTAAGTTTAAAGGTAAGTCTATATCTTCATACATTATAGATACAAAATCTACTGTTCTGTCTGCATCATTTTTAAACATTAAAACTCCTAGAGCATTTAAGTCCTCATTTTGAATAGCTTTCCAGTTAGGGTTAATTTTATATTTAGTTAGATTAATATTCAGCCACCTATTAAGTGAGTTGTCTGATACGAAAGATATTTCTTTATTTTCACTATCTTTTAAGTCATTAAATATTTGAGCTATTTTAGAAGTTTGATTTTTTCTATGTTCTCTTAATACAGCCAGATAGTTCTTTAGTTCCTTTTCTATTTCTTCCCTTGAATTTTTAGATACTTTACGTTCTCCTTTTATAATTCCTTTGATCATAGTAAACTGGTAACTATTTCCTACTTTAGTTACCATAGCATCATAGGCTTTTTGGAAACTTGCTTCGTCATACCCAGAATTAAAAACATCAAAACCAAACATCTTAGTTACAGTTTCTACTGTATTCTCAGCTAATTCAGAAGTTAGCGGTTGAGATTCTGTTTTAATATCCAACAGATCAAACAATTTATACCTAGTAGAAATATTTGGAGTTAAGATTTTGGATGTCACATTAGAACTAGTAAAAGAATCTCCTGTTCTTCCAAGTTGGATAGGAATTAACTTCAAATTAAAGTTAGTAGGCTTTACTCCTATATTCTCTAGCATTGTTTGATAAGTCATTAACTGTGCTAAAGCTGTAGCTTTCTTATCAGGATCCCAGGCATCATAATTAGTTCCAGATACTTTAAAGTCAATTATGTCTATAGTATTATCATCGTAAACTAATACCATATCCATTTTTCCTCTAATATTATAAGTAGAGTCTTTAAAGTCAATACAGGGTTCAATAAAAGTATATTTTATTTTCTTATTAGCTGTTAATCCCTTTTTAATAGAATATAGTTGTTTAACCGTCTGTAATATAGCTTCATCTGATAATGAGTCAATATTAATGTTTTCGCTTCCAAATTCAGCAATTTTTCTTCTTACTTCCTTAGGATACTTAGAATAATCCAAAAATGGATTCATAAATACATCATAGGCTATTTTGTGTAATCCTTTACCTACTTTCCTTATTTGGTCAAATCTAAGTTTTTCAGAATTTACCTTTTCTTCGATTATAGCTTTCCTTTCTTCTTCTGGCAGTTGCCTATAATCGCTTTCTAGAGTTCTTCTATAAGCTCTCTCCCAGTTTTCTAAATTAAATTGTTCTGATTTGTCAGTCAATCCTTGAGTTTTTATAAATTCAAGAACTCCTATTGAATTATCATCATAAACATCATCAAACTCATCACTGTCATATTTTGATATCTTAGTTCTTAGTTTTTTTAGATGCTCTTGATTTTTATTGTTTACTTTGTTGATTATAGCTATATTTTCAGCAGTTAAATCTTTACTAAATCTATAGTCTTCTGCTGTTTCTAGACTAAACTCATCTGGATTATTTCTTATATATGAATCTAATTCCTCTTCACTTGAAAATGAACGAGCTATTTCTTTATATGTTAGTTCATACGTACAGTCTTTCATTATTTACAGTCTATTTTTAAATTATTACTTTGAATTAGGTTAGATTTCACATTAGAAATTTTATTTTCAGTAATGGTTTTATCTAAATTTACTCCTATCGTTAAGTCTTTCAAAAGAGAACTATTTCCATCTAGTAATAATGTTTTCATTAGAGTATTCATAAACTCAGAGTCGTCTCTAAATTTATCTGTAGAGTCGGTCCGGAATAGTTGAAAAGCTAACTCTTTAATATTTAAATCAGATACTTTTAAGGCTCCATAATCTTGTACCCTTCCCATAAAATAGTCAGTTACTGCATGTACCAAAACTTCTTCAGCATAATCATTTGGAGATAACTCTCTGTACCTTTCTTTTAGTTCTTCAAATTGAGTTAAATCAGGTATATTTTTGAGCATTTCAGAATACGCTGCTGGATTAGATACTTTATATTGAGCTAATAATAAATGCATCAACTCATGTATAGGAGAATCTTCTGTACTTAAATCTGAGTTTAAGATTATCATTCCACTATGTATAAAAGCTTTGTTACTTGCTAAATTAGGTCCAAATAATGAGGTAATTTCATCAGAAGTAAACATATTCACTTTGATTCCTGATCTTTTCAAAGAATTAGCTAAAACTTCAAGCATATTTACGTTAGAATAATTAGGAGCATTTACCTCTACTCTGGAAATTGCCTCTGGAGTATAATGGGCGAATACATAAAATTTTTTATTCTGAAAGTTATTATAATTTCCAAATTCTTCATTTAGGAAATTTTCATAAGTATCATAAATAGTTTTTTCAAAGATTTCTCTTAGTTCTGGCTCGAAGAATTTCTTGTATTCTGTTACATTATGTCCAACAAACAAATCATCCTTTACTAATCCAGATAAAGTATTGTAATATACATTATCTCCAATGTATCTTAAGTCTGACATATACAGAGGAGAATGGTTAGAATAAGTACTATTAATCTGAGACTTAGGTATTTCTACATAGGTATTACCTTCAGATAGAATGAATCCATAATTATTGTCAGTTATATTTACTAATACCCCGGTCTTTCTTTTATTATCATCAAATAAGAGAGAAAATACTACTCCTTTATTAAATCCTCCAGTATATACATTATACATGGAAGTATAGGGATTGAGTTTAGGTCTAAATTTAAAATCATAGATATGGTCTATAACCATTTTCATCTTATTCTGTGATACTGTATTAGTTATTGTGACAGTATCCCCAGCTTGCATCTCTTTTAAATTGGCAAATAATCCGGGATTCTCACTATTAGTAAATTTTTGAAATTCTTCATTAGTAAAGGACTTATTTATTGTTGATTTTGTAAAAGATAAATTTAATTCACTATCCAAGTAAGATAAAAATTCTCCTCTGTTTCTATTAATTGTATAATAATTCGGATAAATATAAGAAGATATTCCAGATTGATTTGCCGCTTTAACTGCTTGTATTGCAAAATCATCATACACTGTAGAATGTACTGACTCTACTAATACTCCATCAGTGTTTAATTTTTCTATTAATTCAGACAATCCCTTTACAACTGATTTAGTAGGAATGGATTTCTGTTTTAGAACTACCCATTTTGGTTTTTTACCTTTCCCTGCATTCTTTCCTGTTTTTGTTGAAACTTCCGCTTTTATTTCCTTTATTTGTTCATCAGTTAATTCATACTTAGGATTTATTAATATTTTTAAAGGTTTGCCTGACTTTACTGTTGCAAATTTGGAGGTTGATTCATCTAATATTAGTTCTACATAAGCATCTTTAGATTTTAAAGTACTATTCATTATGTAGTTACTCTCATTTAAATAAATCACTTTATCCTCTACTTGATAATCATCCTCTACTTCAATAGAACCTACTTTTGGAATATAAGATTCATCCATTGAAATCTCTGGAGTTTTATATAAATAATCAATTATATTATTTATTGTTTTATTAACACTAGGATCAAATAATTCATTTACTTCTATATCTTCGTTATTCAATAAATCATTTAATAGCTGTTCGTACTTTCCAGTTTTATTATCCTCGTAAAACTTTTTAAATTGGATTGGAACATTGTCTGGCAATTGAGAGTCTGATACATCAGTAGCACTTTTGTAATTTCTTACCTTCTGCAATAATCCTATAATATTAGAATTAGTATATTTATGATTATTGAATACTGTTATATTATTTCCATATCCTATTATTGATTTTATTTTATCTCCTACAACTGTGGTTCCAGTTATATTTATAGAATTTTCCGTTTTAGATTTTATTATTCCTCCTAACTCTCTTAGTAAATTTTTACTTAATTCACTATCGTCCGATTGAGCTAGCAATAGCAACTTTTTGGCAGCTGTTAATTCTGATACTCCTTCCAAATGTTCTCTAAATGGATGATTTGAATCTAGAATCTGCTCTACATAATTAGATAGGGTTCTATAAATAGGACTGTTTTTATTAGTAGATTCCTTACTTGCGTATTTAAATGCTAGAGTTTGGGATAAAGAAGATCCTGATTCCATAATTGATGGATTCAATAGAATAAAATCCCTTTTAGTTCCTATATAGGCTTTACTTAATTTAGTAGAGTCACTAAATAAAAAAGAATTATCAGTATAATTAAGAAGATTGGTAATAGCAGAAACTGCGCTAAAATCAGTAGACTGATTTATTCTAGATAATGTAGCAAGATTTAAACTAGTTGCATTACCTATAGCATAATCTCCAATATTGGTAGCTATTTGTTCTCCTTTAGCAATAATTTCATTTACATCTTGATCTACAGTATTTATAATATCGTCAATTTCCGATTGAAATCTTTTACTTCTAACTAAAGTCCCTAAAATACTATCTAGAGATGTGGACGAAATATCCACATCTCTAAAAGTATATTTTTTAGAACCTATTTGTATTTGTACACAACCTTTCTTACTCATCACAGGTTAATTTAATATCAAGTTTATTATCTGCAAACAAATTCATAAATTTAACATAGATATTATCTGCCTTAATTTTATATACTCTGGAAACTCCATCTCTAAAGAATAGAGAAGTAGGATTGTTTTCAATAAACAAATCCTGAACCTTCCCATCATGGTAAATAACTTTTTTACCAGCTACATATTGAACATCAAATCCACTACCAGTTTCACCTGCAAATCTAATAAGTAGATCGTCTTCGTCAATATTAATATCCATATTAGGAAGATTAGCTTCAAACTCCGTAAACTTAGAAATAATTGAGTTTTTTGGACTAGACTTAATAGCATCCTCAAAAATCCTGGTCATAGTATTTGGACCAAAACCATTGTTGCTGACAAGAAGATTATATGCGAAGAATAAGTCCTCTATTCTTACATTGTTATAAGTATCATCCTTAATAGAATTAAATCCAGAAACATAATCGTTAAATAGATTTTCATTCATCTCGCTAGATATGTTATTTAAGTCTATAGGAAGTTTGAGAAAATCCCTCACTCCAAAAGAAGTTTTAGTATAGCCAAACATCAAATCAGATAAAAATCTATTAGTGGGGTATTTGTTTTGCAACTCAGGTATGATATAGTTTTCCATGATTCTTTTAAATGAAGCTCTCCCAAATACATCATTTAATTGAAGCACTTCTTCCTCTCTTTTACTTGTTGATCCATCAGCATTATAATAAGGAAGTACTTCGCCAACCATAGGAATCTCAAAACTCAAATTATCAAAAAATTCACTAATAGTTACATCATCCACAAATCTCTTAATAACCCTCATTGTATCGGGCTTAATAGTCTTAACTATGCCCCTGTGAACTAACAGATCAGCCATTTTAGAAAACGTTCTATACTTATAACTAAAAGTATTAAGAATATCCTCATTCAATGCTAACGCTTGATACATTTTACTAAAGTGAGGTGATGATGAAATAGCAGCAAGTACATTAAATGTAGTTTTGCTTTTTTCATATAGATTAATTTGATGTTGTCTATATTCAGGATCTTTAATGAACTGAATTAAATCGAAATTCTTTCCAGTTTTAGATTTAATGAAATCTTCTCTTCTCTTAATAAAATTATAAAAATCATTTCTAAGAGTTTTTAGTCCCTGATTTAATCCACACCATTGAGAGTATTCAGAAATTTCATCTCCTCCTTCTACAAGGTTATTCAATAATTCAAGAGTATTATTTATATCACCTTTAATAGTAGCCAACTGATTTTTTCTGTTTATAGACTCTGTAAGGAATCTATTAACTAAGAAAGCAGTTTGCTTAAAATCCCTTCTATTAGCTACAAATCCTTCTTCTCCTAATTCATCTGCTATTTCTCTTAATTGCTCAATCTCATCTTGAGAAAGAACTCTACTAGCAGCAACAGAGAAATCTGATTCATGTTCAGTTATTTTATCAATTAAAGTATACAGATAATCGGAACCAGAATCCTTTATAAACTTCTTAAATTCAGCAGCCTTAGTAGGTATTTGGGAGTCTATTTTGGTGTTTAATACGTTTATTACACTATTAACAAAATCCTTTCCAACATAATCAGCAATATCAGCTCCTTCTTGGTAAAATTTTATAGCCCTGTTAATATTAGAATATTTACTTTCTTCGTTAAACAACGACCGTTGAGCTTTATTATTAACCAAAGAGATAACACTAGATGTCATAAACTTTGTAATGGTAGTAAATGGTACTCCAGAACTAATCAAGTAAATATATACCTTAGCCAAATCTCCAGAAGCGTTGATTTTTTTCAATACTAGCTCTTTAGCATTATCGGTAGAAATATTCAACATAACTCCCAAAGTTTCATAAACCTCTTCTTGTAAGCCTCCTTTCTTAATTTTGTCTACCAATTCTGAGATAGCAGAACCATCTGCTGCACTCAGATTTAAATTAGGTAAAGTAGGAGTAAACTTAATTTCAAATGGTTTACCTTCGCTATCATATGCTGTATAACTAGATGAGCCTTTAAGCTTTAACTCATATTTTTCTACGTTTGCTGTATCAGATAACTTAAGTAATTCCACTAGTAAGTTTAGGTGCTCCATAGACTTATCAAATTGTCTAAAGTCTTCCTTTCTAGCTTCTAAAACTAATTTAGCTTCTTCTTCAGATAATCCACTATTTATCAACTCAGATAAAGATAGTTCTTCAAGTCTAGACAGAACTACATCCAATTCAGGCTCTACTCCTAAATTCACAGAAATAGTTGCCAGGAAATTATCCAATGCTTGTTTAGCCATAGGAACAACTTTAGATAGATTGTCTTGATAGAAAACAAGTAAAGATGAAAACGCCTTAATTCCATTTGCAAAAGCTCCAATTGAAGATTTACCTACAGCATTTTCCTTTTGGGCAACCATTTTAGCACCAGGATTCTCATTTGATGATACTTCCCCAAATCTACCTGCTGTTGATTTAGAGGCCGCTTCACGAGCAGGGTCAATAGTTAATGTAGCAGTTTCAGCTAAGAAGTTTCTAGGATCAGCTCCTACTTTAAACATATTATTAAATATCTTATTCTTTACTCCTTCGTTTTTATTATATTGGAATTTATTATGAGTATTGATAATATTTAACAAATAGTCACTAGCTCCAGAAACTATGTTAGTTTCTTTTATTTTTTCTAACATTTCAGCTAATCTGTCCAAAAATACTGAATATTGTTTACCTTCGTATAAAGATTCTAAATCATTATACTCAGACACATCAATTCCCGATTCATCTACAGTATAAGTTTTTCCATTTGGTAGTGGAAGCTCTTTAGACTTATTAAATAAATCAGTAGTTTCCCACATAAAATAGGGAGACCAATTAATATATACTCCGTTATCACCTATACTAGAGTTCATGACATAGATCTTATCAATATCAAAGTCGGAACCCTCATATATCAACATTTCTATTGGAGTATATACGATATTAGTATCAGTGTCTATAAAAGAAGCTATCTTCATATTCATGAATGACTGCATAGACTGAGCAGGAATACGAGCAGCAATTACTTTTAAAGCTTCATTAAAAGATTGATTCATCATAAAAGCTCTCTTAGTATCCTCAGCTTCAGGATTTATCTTTGAGATATATTCAAAAGCTTCTTGATATGATTTAATGGGAACTTTTATTTTGTTCAAAGATCCATACAGTTTAAGAAGATTAGATAATCTCTTAAAATTTCTACTTAAAGTCTCCTCATCATTATATTCTTTATCAAAATTAGAGAAGTTAAAGTTGTTAGTATAGAAGCTTTCAGTATTCCATATATTCTTAATATCCTCATTGGAAAATCCCGTAACCATTTCTACAGTTTCTCCATCTGGAGTAGTAACATCATAGAAGGCCATATTTTTATTAACAGGGTATTTAATATCATCATTAATTCTCCTGATAAGGCCCTCATTTGCGGTTATTATTTGGTCCTGAATATTTTTTTCAGAAACAGTATATCCTGCGCTTCTAAGTTTCTTGATAATATTAGGATCATATGAGAAGTTTAACTTATAGTTATTTCCAACAAAATATAGATTATAAAACTTAGAATCAATTGGATTGCTCCTTCTTTCTCTTAACTTATTCTTAAAAAACTCCACATCAATATTACTAATAGTATCTCCAGGAGATAACAAGAATTTAGAAGCAAATGGTTTACCTACTGCTAATTCATTAGGAGTATATTCGGATGTAATAATATCAGCTTGAGCAGAACCGTTTCTATATTTAATTGGAACTGGATACTTACCAGATTGAATACTCTTCATATCCTCCTGGATGGCAACTTTAATATAGCTCTTTAATTTATCTATATTTCCCTCCTTTAAATAAGGAATCAAATCAACAGTTCTAGATTCTCCCTTATCATTGACAGTTAGATACTTAGCCTTAATAAGTTCATTAACCTCTATAAATACCTGATCCAAGTATTGGGGTTGCTCTAAGTTAAATTCTTTTACATACTGTTTCAGCTTACTAGATAACAAGACAGAATCCAAATCATAGATATCAAATGTAGAATCCTCTACATTTACTTGATCTGGATTAACAGTAACTACATAATTTTGTGCTCTTAGATTTCTACCTTTTGAGGCAAGTTTCTTTACAGTTTGACCTCTCATAGATTTTACTTCTTCCAAAGTGATACTAGGAGTATTACCAAACGTAGTTACTAACGTTCCTACTTGTACTGCTTGACCATTTAATTCAATCCAATCTCCGCACCTTATTTGGGATACTGGAACTTCTACATCTAGAGATGTTAACGTCTCCTTAATATTAGATGTTCCATTTTTTTCCGCTATCCTAGAAAAATCCTGCTCAGTAATAACATTACCATTATAGTCATACACAGAATATAAATCAAAACAAGGAGTCATAACTCCAGTAAATCCAGAGAACTTACGTTTAATTATATCTTTATTAAATCCGTTTCTGAAATTAGTTTCAAACATTCCTAATAGGTTATTATCATCAAAAGGAATGGGTTGAGTAATTATGTTACTTTTTGCTAGCTCTTCTTGGATTCTATCCAAATAAGCAGATGCAATACTAATTCTATCTTCTGAATCATTAAATACTCTACACAGTGCTCTACCTAGAATGGTGTTAAGTTCTTGCCTTCCTATTTCTGTATTAATATCCCATTTCCTATACAGATCGAGTCTATCTGAAATAGTTTGTCCAATATCAGACAAGATTTTGATAGCGATATCATGAGTATATGAACCTTGTTCCAAAGCAGAAATAACTTGAGTCATTTCGGATACTTGCTCATTTTCCACATCATGTTCCGCCGTTAATTGAATAATTAAGTATGCTGGATCAAACTCAGATGATAAAAGAGGACTATCAAAATATTCAAACAAATCATGTCCAGTGGCATCAACTACTTTAGTATCAGGAATTGATTCTAAATAAGTATTTAAAGCCTCATCTAAATTATGTTTCCACTCTCTAGCATTAGCATCATCAGTTCCTCCCCTCTGCCTATTTCTTTCAATGAAATTTTCTTCTGACATAGTATAGATTTCATCAATTACTATTTCATCAGAATTATTTATAGCGTCCAGTAAAGATAAATCGGAAAAGAATATAGGAACATTTAAATCAAGATTCTCTTCTAATAAATTAAGTAAAAACTCTTGATAAGCTGGGTCTCTTCTTTTCTTAAATTGTTGAGTAGTTTCTCCTTCTAGCTTATTTTTTGCAATATAATTCTTTATTTTGTCTCTATTATAATCGTCGAAACTAATAAGATTATATCCCATTTTAGAAGCAACAGTTTTTCCTAAAGTTGGGTGTCCAAAAATAACTCTACTATTAGGATTAATTCTTTCCTGAGTAGAATTAAAGTATAAGCTTGCAGGATTAGGATTTACTATACCGTTTTTAACTCCAGAAGCATTAGCTAAGTAATGGATATCAGAATATTTCATTGGTTGATAGTAAGTTCTCCCTCCTTCTATTTTTAAGTGCTTCTCAGGGATAAGCTTATTACTATACTGAGGAACATCTCTAATATCCTTAATTTTAGATATTTCTGCTAATTTAGGATTACTTAGACGTCCAAATTTAACTAAATCATTATATTCTGCTATTTCATCACTATCTTCATAGATATTCACATCATTAGCAATTCTAGCTACTTGGTGTATAGAATCTTCACTAGGCTCTAGTTTACCATTAGATAGTGAACAAGAATATGCCCCACCAAATGCTTTCCAAATATCATAATTACTATTTAAGTGCAGAATTTTAGTTTCAGTCTCAGAACCGATAATATTTCCTCTACTGTCTACCTCTATTACTTGGGCTTTATAAATATTATCTACCTTTCCATTTACTACATCAGTTGATACCTTTTCTAAACTAGTTAACTCAAAATACCTATTCAAATCTAATTCTGGGTCTATATAATACACAGATTGAAAATAGGGAGATATATCTAAATTAGGTATAACCCAAGGTCTGTCAGACATATTTTTCAACATAGTAGCCTTATTAACCTTACTTGTTTCAGAGCTGCGGATACTAGAATTAGTAATAGAGAATGTAGCACATTTAAATAAAGTAGAGGCCCCATATTTACTTAAACTAGAGTATCCTAAAGGCTTTTCATGAACAGAACTATGAGTCAACTCAGGAGAAGAATTTTGAAACCAAATAGAGAAAAACGGATTGGTATGAATAGCACCATCTTGTGTGGTAGCGTCCTCATTATTCCCTGTTAAACTCATATTTGGGGCTGTTAAATCATCTATAACAGATATATTGAGATATTGAGGAATACCGTCTTTCTTATTTTTTATCAAAGTATGTCCAGTACCACCATAAATAACTCCACGCTTACTAAATGCCACAGTTCTATTAGCTTCTTCTATTTTAATAGATTTAGAGTCGATACCAGTAGCTTGTACTTTAGTAGGATGTAAAAATGGAAGTCCTACAGTCGCTAGATTATAATTATTGCTCACAATATTATCTAATCTTTGGAACTTGTACAGTTCAGGATTCAATACTACAGTTATACCTAAATCTTTTTCGGCACTATATAAGGGCATAGCTGCATTTTTGATTAACTTACCACTTTTATCAAATGCTAGATAACCCCTTAATTCCTTAGTAGATTTATTAACCCAAATGTCTTCGTAGGTAGAACCATTTTTAGTTAATTCTTTAACTACAGATTCTGGCAGTCTATCAGATAAATACTTTGTCTGGTCCTCGAACTTATTGTAACCAGAGGTAATAATTTTATTTTCTAAACCATTAGCTAAAACAGTACTTAGTCTAACACCTCCACTTCTTAAAGTCTCTGCATATAATGTTTCCTCAATTCTATTTTTTTCGTTAAATATATCTCTATTATTAGAGGTATATCTTTTAAATTCAAAAGCTAATAAATTATTAAAGATGTACTTGCCAGCTTTTTTATTCCAAGTAAAATGAATTTCTGGTATAATTGATATATCTTCTCCCTTAGATTGAAGAAGTTTTATAGCTACATAAATATCATTCTTTGATAATTTATTTACTAGAGGTTCATATTCTTCCCATTTATTATAATTAGCTTCCGGATATTTTTTTGGATATAAAGAATGTAAAGCTCCAAAGAATTTTTTATAATCTTCAACTATGGTCTTTTTTAGATTAATCATTTGACTTCTCATAGATTCATAGTAGAGATTGTCCAACTCGTCAGTGCTTAATTCAGAAAAGGATTTATCGTTAATTATGGTTTCTCCATCAATATTAACATAAGTGAACTTCTCATCAGTCCTGATAGCTTTAGCTTGAATTTTGCCTTTATCAGCATAAACAGCAGGCTGAATAGACACAAACTTCTTTTTATTAGCAAAATATCCTGATACAATACCATCGTATATAAGTTCTGCATCACTCATATTTTTTATTTGCTGGGAATCTCCATCGTATCCAATAAATTCTGTTTTAAAGGTATTTCTCATCATACCGTAGATCTTATTATTCATAAATAAGTTATGTCTAAGGGTATGATTGGGGTTTTCCACTACTTGTTTAAATAAGTTTCTAAACAGATATTTATCGCCTTCACTTAAGGAAGTTAATCCAAATTTCGGAAGAGAAGCACCTTCGGAATTTTTTACATTACTTTGAGTGGAATCTTTACTAATATAAGACTTAGCTCTAGCCAATACTTCAACTGCATCTAATGCTCCGTTGAATCCATCAACTCTAACTGCCCCTAAATCATTACTAAACCAAGACCTAGTGTTGTCTGAAAATGTTCCATCTATTACTTTTCCAGAGGCTATATTATAGGTAATGTTACTACCCAATTTGTTTGACAGGAAAATATTAGAAGCTAAATTTAGCAATTTAAATACACTAGATGGAGAAGACTCATTAGCTATAAGTAATCCAGCATAAAAATCCTTATCAAATCTTTGTTTAAAAACATCATTGAAAAATTCTACATACCCTGGATTAGAAAACTTAGCAATTACACTTTTTACATTAGAGGGAGTATTATTTTTGTTGAAATTTATAACATAATTGTCTTCTCCTATCTTAAAAGATAAAGATTGTATTTTACCATTAGTAGTGTTGAATACTACATTATATTTTTCAACAAGGCTTGAGTAATCATCTTTGATAGCATGAAGAATCAAGTTTCTAGATACATCACTTTTTGTCTTAGTTAAATTGGTGCTAGACAATAAGGCTGTTTTATATGTTTCTTCCTCTTCGTCCCATATAGTTTGAGTATACTCCATAGAAGCATTTTTGTTAATATGATTAACAATCATAGAATATAAATTATTCTTTGTACTTCTAGTATTAGCTGTATTTTTAGAATATAAACTAATATCTTTTGGACCAAATACATTATTATAAACGGTATAAAATGTATTTAACAAGATAGTATCATTTCCAGTAAAATAATTTCTAGGATTTTTATAAATTTCATCCATAGTAGCCTTAAGAGCCTCTCCAGGATACTCTCTTAACATTTTACTATAATTAGGATTTTTATCTTTGATAATTCTAATAAGATTATTAAAATCTCTAAATAAAATAGAATTACCAGTTAGTACACCTTTAGCATTAATTTCTGGAAGTGATGAAATATATTGCTGAACCGATTTATTAGTATGAATACCAATGGAAGATGCTTCAAATGAATCATCCCATCTTTGTTTTACATGGAGCGATCCAGCTTTATATTTTGATCCTCTAGAAAATAGTTCTTTGCTGTTTACCTGAATAGGATCAATTACAATGATCCCATTAGCATATTTTTGAATAGCAGAATCAAAATTAGTAAGCAATAAATATTTATTAAACTCTCCACGAATACCTTTAGAAGGAAAATCATATTTGCCCTCATCCAAGTAAGAATAAAAATTCAGTCTAGCAGCATTAACTAAATCATTATAAGCAGCCTCATTAAATTTAATTCCATCATAGATATTCTTGGGTTCAATATTTAGATATTCTGCTAATGATACAGCTAGATCATTTTGTAAATCTAATAGAGATGCATTTAAATTATACTCTGTAGCTACTTCATCTCCAGTAACAGGGTTAACTGCACTTGAATTTACAAGAACATTCTGTGCCCATTTGGAGAATGCTCCTCTATCTGTACTTTTAGAAAAGATAGAATCCAATCCAGAAGATATTCTAGGAAACTCCTGGTATTCTCCAGAATTGTATTTTGTATTATCTAAAGAGGAACGAGAGGGTGTACTCTCGTTCCAATATTTAGTTATTTTATCATCTAAATCGTTTGTATTAAGTTCGACCTCATCCTCCTCTGCTGATTCGATTATTGCCTCAGTTAGGATAGACAATACCTTATCATTTATAGGAAGCTTTCCTTCGTTAGTTTGGGATTTAATAGTTTTTACTAACTCCTTTAATTCTAGATCATTGTACTCTTCAATTTCCAGATTAAGAATAGCATCAATTACTAAATCGCTAGTTAAAATGTTACAACTTTTACTCATATATTAACATTTAGATTTATTATCTTTATTAAACAAGTTTTCTATTGCTCTTTTTCCTTTTGGCCCAACTTTTTTATCTGTTATTTTCCTTATATATTCCGTTAATAGTTCTACTTTGTCATTTATATTAGGAGTACTATTAACTGTTAATATCAGATTACTTACATCTTCTGTAATAGTTGTCTTAAAGGACTTTTGTAAGAGCTTATCTAGATCACTAGTAGTTATATTTTTAGTAGAATCAGTAATAGGAACGGTTGCATTAGTTTCTGAAAGTATAGTCTTAGAAAGTCTAATGTTTCCAGTCTTATCTAAATTTATCTTTATTGCTATTCCTCCATTTTCTGATTTAATCATTATAGAATCATCTTGGTATACAAAATTCAAGTTATCATCTGCTAATGAATTTAAAATATCAGGATTAATGGAAGAATTTAATAGGAAATTCTTATTTAAATCAGTTCTAATAGAAGATAACTGATTGTTTTTCCATTGCAAAGATACCAATTTAGGAGAACTATCCCAAACTAATTTCTTAATACGTTGATAATTATTATTTATATATGTATTTAGATTCTCATTTAGAACATCATTTGTCCATGATTGTTCTATTTGGAATTTACTTGTAATCTCATTAAATTGACTTATTAATTCAGGATCTATATTAGCTTTTAATTCATCTAATTTTTTAGAGTATAGTTCTTGTATATCGGTGTTAAGCTCATTAGTATTTGAATTTACTTCTATAGAGCTATAAGGTATAAATGCCCTTCTCGGTAACACTTGACGATACATATAAACTTTGTCCTTTGTAGCTGCTGCTTTAATATATCCTTCAATATATTTAGCTTCTACATCTCTTCCTTGTGTTAAGATCCCATTGTCAAATAGACCAGAGGCTTCTAAGGAAGTTCTAAATAAGTCTTGTTTTTCTCCTTCTAATTTACTAAAAAACTCTACTAACTTTAAGTCTTTAATAGTATAAAATAACAAATTAGAGGAAAATAAATCAGACACACTTTCAAGTGTCCTGCCAGAGAATGTATCAGATATTTTAGATAAGGATTCAAACATAGTTTGAGCCTTTTCTGACAATGCCTGCTCTCCAGTTATATTAGGGTTTGGACTAATTAAATTTGAGTCCTTGTATAAACTACTTTCAGGATTAGATAATTCCTTGAACAGAGTTATTAATTTTCTATCTTTAAATTTGTTAATAAATTTTATTTCTAGATCATTGAACTTAGGAATACTAATTTCATCTAGTAATTGATCTAGAGCAGGTATATCAGCTTTATTTATAGCTCTTTGATAATTAGTTAAAGATGCTTCACTGATAACCATTTCCTTACTTTCAGCAGGAATCTTTTCTGCGAATAAAGCCAATATGGACCTAAGTAACCTATTATTTTCTTTAGTAGATTCTAATGGCTTCTTTATAATTTTTCTATAAGTTCCTCCTATTTTATCAGCTTCTTTGTTGAATTCTTCTGCCTCTTTATTGTATTCTTCTATAGATTTGTTATACTCATTTAAAGCATTTTCATTCTCCAATAAATATTGAAGTTTATACATAGAAGCTATCAATCTAGGGGCTAAAGCAGTAGGAACAAATTTCCTTAGTTTAAAATAATCAGTTTTATGATTTTTACTGCTTTCCAGCAAAGTATTTAATTGACTAAAGAAATCATTGTATGAATAAGGAATTATAGATACTTTTCTTTTTTGTATATCGAATATTTCTGAGCCATAGGAATTTAACATCTCAGATTCAGTTATTCCTGGAGTATCAGAAACTAAAACATATGGAGTTCCTTTGAAAGAACCTTCAGATTCAAAATAAATATTAGAAATAGTTAGTTCTGGATTAAGAGACTGTAACTTTTCCAATGTCAATCCATACTCATTTGTTTCGGATGAAGATATTAATCCTCTTACTTGTATATTATCAAAATTTAAGTTTAAATATTTGGGGTTGGGATAGTCTCCATTTATTAATTTCTTAAATTCTGAGTTTCCTATATTACTATCTTCAGAAATATCAGCTACTGTGATATCATAAGTTTGCCCGTCTAATCCTGTTAATTGTAATACAATTCTAGAAAAGTTTTTGGAAGTTCTATTATAGTTTAAATTGTCCAACTGATAATCAGTATCAGCATTTAGTTTAGATATTTTAAGCTTTAACTGACCTTTTTCTAGTATGTCCATCATGCCTAAGAAGTTATTTCTATCCCCTGTTAGTAATTCAGTGAATTTACTAAATACATTGATGTAATTAGTACCTTCCTTTAATTGCCTTAAGAAATTTTCCTTGTCTTCTGCATAACTAAATCTCTTCATTATAGACCAAGCTTTATACTCTGGGGTAGAAATTATCTCATCTTTAGACATAGGAGAAGTTAATACAAGATTCAAGTCTTCCCTATTAGAATTTGGAGTAAAGGTATTCTCTCCAGTTCTAGACAATCCTATATGCTTAGATGAGAAGTAAATAGCAAGATTTTCCTTTTTAAATTCTGGAGTATCGTCTTCTTTAGTTACTTCTTTTTCTCTTTCTACAAGGTTCTTTTCTATAGCTGTTATGTTCTTAGGTTTATCTGGTTCATTAGCCTCCATTTTTTCTAAATCAGAATTAATTGTTTCTGTATTAGAATTAGTACTTCTTTTGTAAATAGAAGATATAACTTCCTTATAATTATTAATATCAGATTGTTGTAATCCAGAATCACTAGAGTACCCCATCCTAATACTGCCTGCTATTGGGACATTATTACCTTCCATTATAATTATAGAGCCATCAGAAGATCTAGTAATATGGGTATAAAAAGCCCTAAGAGTTCCTAAGAAAGAGTCATTAATTTGAGTGTCATTAGACCCTCTTACTTTATCATATTTAACATCTACTACTACGTATTTAAATTCTGAACCCTGAACGTCATCTGCTTGCTTAATATTAATTTTATCAGGAAACTCTTCGATTAATCTTTGGAATAAATCTAAAGTACTAGATTTAGACTTATTAGTTATAAGAGTTATTTTTTCCTTTTCTCCTAGACTAGATATTAAATTTCTAATCTCTGGTTCAGAAATTGAATTAACGGTCTTGTCTCCCTGTAACTTATTGTTGCCTTCATAGTACTTTAAGTAAGTTTCCTTACTTAATATTTGGTATCTATCTGATAGATTTACATTTATTTTAGCTAATCTACTGTTATTTATATCTTCTAGAGATGTTCTTAATATAGTGGACAAAATAGATAAGTTATCTTGTTTATGCCCATTAGCAGCTCTTACAGACATCATTAAGGAAGGGGCAGAATATACTATACCAGAAACATAGTTCGGAGAACCATCCACTTTAAATCCTTCTTGTTTAGTATCTCCTAATCCAACTATTCTTAAATTAGGTATTTTGGTTAATAAATCCATTTCATAAGAACTAAAATGAGTATATTCGTCTATAAAAACATATACTGGTTCTTTATATTGATGGACTAATTCATTAATATTGGGAATAGGATTTAATATTAATCCATTTCCATATGTTCTATTTCCATATGATGCTGTAATTTTGTCATAAAATTCTTTACCCTTGTTAGTTAATACCTCATTGAACAAATCACTTTTAGAATATCCTTTGGCTTCACCAAGTAAAGAAGATAGTTTATCAGCCTGATCAGAATTTGGTGCTGCTGCTATTATTTTTGCATCCGGATTTTTCTCTTTTATCAGTTGTTTAATAAAATAAGCTACACTAGTAGTTTTTCCAGAGCCTGGATCTCCATTAATAATAGTTATATTTTTAAATAAAATATTACCTAATTCTCTTTCATTTAATTCCGATTTTCTATCAATAAACTTATTGATTAGGTCTGGATTTTCCTCCATAGCCATAGCCATAGAAATACTAAGATATTGTCCAAAGAATGGAGCATAAACGTTATCTCCATCTAGTACTTTTAAGAACCTTTTCTTTAGATCCTTTTGGTTAATAGAAAATATAGACATAAGAAAATTCCCAATGAACTCTGGAGACATATCGTCAATAGTGCTATTCCTATTTATTTTAGTCTCAAAATTCTTTAAATAATCTAATCCTACTTTTCCATTACCTTTAATAGAAGCTATAGAATCAATTAATTCATTTTTAGCTTCAGCAGAAAGATTATTAAATTTATTATAATAATACTCCTGCATTTCTGTAAATATAGAATCTATTCTAGCCAATGTATTTTCATCATCAGCATCTTTGAAATTGTTTTTAGATAAATTAGAGAAAAATTGTTCAGAATCAGTAAATTTAAAATCAAAGAAAGGATTTCCATTTACTTCTAGTACCCCTCCGAATATAGACTTATTTTCTTCTGTGTCTGATAAAGCATATATAATATTAGCCTCATTTCTAGCTAAAGAAATAGAACTTTCTTTTAATTTGCTAACAGTATTATTTGAACTTAGGTCTAATAGATAAGAGATATCCCCGCTCAGTCTATTTAAATCTTTCATCCAAATGATAGCTGCATTTGAATCAACTATTGGTATTTCTGGAAGGTTGGATTTTTTTCTGGCATTGTTTACTATATCTATCATACTTCCAAATTCACTTTCATTGTCTCCTTCAGAGTATTTGAGAATAGATTTGGCCATAGAGATAACTCCTAATGCAGCCCTTAATTGACCTTCCGTTATCCTATTTTTTATAGAATAATCAGCAAGATTATTAAGAGATCCAAACACTTTTTCCTCTTCATTTATAATAGAAAATACGTTTTCTCCAGTTAGTTCTTTAGATAATGTTTCTAACATTTTCCTTAGAGGAGAATCGGATACTGTTTTTTCTTTTACTTGATTTAGTGAAGAAGCTACTTCCTGTAATATTGATATATTAGGGTTCAACTCTAAGGAAGACATAAGTACCTCCTCTATAATTTTAGACATAGATCCACTTTTGGAATTATATCCTTGATAATCATTGTCTGGAAGTAACCCGCCTATTATTTTGGTAGAAGAATCTACAGACCCAGAGAATACATCATTTATGATGGATTTTAAGTCTAAATCAGATAATTGTACTCCAATTTCTTCTATAGGTTCTTCAGCGTCTTCATCCATTAAGTTATATGTTCCATCAGGATTTTTAGTTATATCTACTATGCCAGAACCATCATTAAATTGAGGAAATTTTTCTAGTATAGTGGGAGACTTAAATGAATCCAAAGTAAGAGTTTGTCCAGATTCTAATTCTAATTTAATTCTTTCTAATATAGTTCCAGAATAATCATTAAAATTAAACTTATTGAAATAATCAAAAGTTCTCTTTAACTTGTCTACAACTTCTGAATCTATTGTAGAATTAGAAGCAATTATATTACTTAATAATTCAGAATATCTAAGTAAAGTAGATTCTGGAGCTGCCAATAAAGTGGTATCAACTCCTAAACTAACATTACTAGTGAGTGCTCCTACTTTATTTAATTCATTTTCTGTCCAATTGATCAATTCATCTTGAATAAATAGATCAGCCGCAATTCTTTTTTGCTCTTCTGTTTCTAGCTCATTATTTTTATCAAGATTATTGGATTCAATAAAGGCATCTAAATTTGCATCTCTGGCTGATTCTAATGCAGATTTGAAGGATTCTATTTTTTCTTTTGGGAGATATGTTTTTATTAAATCCTCTTGTATTTTATCCAAAGAATCTTGATAAACTTTTCTATTTTGTAGATTTTCTGATTGTAAAGATATATTTTGAATATCGTTTAATACTTTGTCTCTAAAGAATTTGAAAGTATTAAATGCTGTATCTTCTTTATTGGCATCGTTAGATATTTTAACCTTATATAAGTTATTAAGTTCTTCCTGTTCTTCTGGAGACATAGTAGCATAATTCTTACCTCTACTCATAGCAAAGGTGTATATATCTAGATCATTTTTAAATGCACCACTAACTCCTCTATTAAGAAGAAATGCCATTTTTTCTACATAATCAGCTGCTCTTTCTCCGTTTATTAACCTTTCATATTCTGACTTAGCCTCATTGTAAGCATCCATATCTGTCTTACTTGGAGATTCCCCATCTTTAGTACTAGATATTTTGGCTTTGGCTTGGACTAGACTAGTTACTATGTTATTAAAGTCAGTAGCTATATTTTGTAATATACTATATGATTGATTAGCTAACTCTCTAGCTCTAAAATCACGGCCTAATGCGGTATTTAGAATGTTATTTTTATCTACTTTACCTATTTCAGAATTTATAGCATTATCTATGGAATCTACTATAGATAACATAGTTTTCTTCATTATAGCGTCCTGGGAGTCCTCGTAACTATTAGCTTTCTTAAAATATGTAGTTCCATCTGGAGCAGTTTCTAATTGGGCAGATAAAGTTTTAGAGCCATAATCAGTATTCTCTATGATTTTCTTTATAGCAGATACTGGATTATTAGATACGATTTTTATTAAATTGCTTAAATCCTCTTTAGGTAATTCTGATACAGCACTGTTTCCACTAATTAATGATTCCCATTTTCTTATACCAGTAAAAACAGCTGAACCCATAGCTCCACCTGCTGCTGACATTAAATACCTTTCTAAAGGATTAGTATTGAAGTAATTATATGTATCAGAACTCTCATGTAGTCCTAGTTTTTCTAAGGCCGAATTTATTGCAGAAGCTGATATTAAAGCAGCATCTTGTAAAAATTCTTCAGAAGTTTCTTCTATAGATTCTTTAAGCATATCTGCTTTTAAAGTATTTGGCCCTGTAATAATGTCTTTGAATTTTTTAGCAAATTCAGATCCATATTTTCTTATAGCATTATACGTAACTGATTTTGATTTTTCTTCAGCTACTTCAGATGCCAGTTTTCCTAAACCTTCAGACATTTCTCCAGCCAGTTTTTTTGTAACTGGTTTTACAGCTGCTCCTAACTCATCAAGACCTAATCCTGAAAGAGCTATCTCTCCTAAACTAGTATTAAATAATTTGTTAAATCCATAGGCTGTTCCAAGTAAGCCAATAGCAGTAGTTGTTTCATCAAATCCATTTTCTTTAAATGTATCATATACTCCCTGAGATTGAGTAACAACCATATACAATTTTGAGGCATCAGAAGCTCTCTTATTCAGCTGCATCATACTGTTGTAATTGTCTAATAATCTCTTCTCAGACAATAAACTGGTGGCAGATATATCTCCGTCAGCTAATGCTTTAGATATATTTTTTCCATATTTCTTTAAGTATGAGTCTCCATGCTCATTTATAAAATCCTTAAGTATTTTAGTATCGGATTTATTCCATTTCAAGAATTTGGGTATTTGAGCTATGGCTCTTTGTTGGAACAGCTGAGAAGCAACAGAAGATAGCATATTAGTTCCCTGTTCAAAATATCCATTTTCATCAGATGCAGAGCTGTCAAACCTTCTCATGAAAGCACCATACATATTAAATGCATTCCATAATCTGTTATTTGTATAGTTAGGATCAAGCATTTCGGTGCCAGCTTTACCAAATGTAGATAAAGCATCAGATAACAGTACTCCAGCCATTAAATAGCCGTAAGCTGTATTAACTCCTGGTATCAATAAAGGGGCCATTATAGCAGCTGTTTTGGCTATTTGTCCTCCTATACTTTTACTCACTCCGTCAGAATCAAATGGATCAAATTTATTCCAAAATGTTCCATCTACAGTTAAAGTATCCCATTGTTTTAGAAAGCTTTTTCCAGGAGCATCTCTACCTCCTAATGTTTCATAATAGAAATTGCCATCCTCGTCTATTTTATGCTCTCCCTTTTTATGTTCTACAGTTTGATTTGTAAATGGGTCTATATGTGTACCATCTTCCTCCCAAACAGCTTCTACTAAAGGCTCCAATCCTAAAAAGTCAAATAGACCTCTTTTGTCATCATCGTTAGGAGTATATCCAAGAGATTTTCCAGTTCTCCAATCTCTTACTTCAGCGTTTTGCATAGCTTCCCTTCTACTAAGAGATCCCTCAGTAGTTCTGAATATACCAGAAAGTCCTTGTTTATATTGTGTAGGATTAGCTACTTTTTTTAAATAAACCTCACCAGTAAGTCTATTCCTCTTTCTCATATCATCTAAATCATAGTCCTTTGCAAATGCTTGAAGTTCCTGATCCTGCATTACATAGTTACTGTACATTTTAGATACATTTTTATAAAACTTGTCAAAATTAGACTCATTAAATGTTCCATTGCTGTCAGTAAACATCTGCTTTATCTCTGGTATATCTTTATAATAATCCGCCTCTTTAAGAGTTAGGCTTGATTCTGTAATACCAGCTAAAGCCAAATCTTCATTGCTTTTTTCTGGATTGTGTATAACTAAATCAAGCCAATCTATATTTTCATTCATTAATAACCACTTAGTTTTATGTCATTCTTCCTTAAATCTAAGTCCATATTTAGTGCTGAGTTCATACTCTTGGGAACATTAATTCCAGATAAATAAGACTGAGATGTTCTAATATCTGAAGCCTCTATAAAGAATGTTCCAGAATAAATATTATCTCCATGACCAAACCATAGGAAAGTGTCGTTGTCTACTTCATTTTCTCCATCTTTACCTGAAATTAACTTATTCATATAGGCATTTATTTGATCATAATTATTAGTTTCTTCAACATATGGATTATCTTCTCCAAATTTTATCTTAGAAGCTCCTCCATCTGCTGCTATAGCATTTACCATATAATATGGCCTTACCAAACCATTTTGAACTAATAATCTAGGATTATCATATATTCCGTAATAATCTTCAGCTCCATGCCTTTTATATATTTCTCTCTGGTCTTTTTCTGGAACTACAGCTCTGCCACCACTTCTCTTGATTTCTTTCTCAGCATCTTCTATACCTTTCAGTGCTTCTAAATCTGGTTTAGTAGAACCGTCAGGAAGTGTTTTAACTGGTAAATAAGCACCAACAACCTCTCCTCCTTGGAATCCTATTCTATCCAAATCCATAGGATCAACTTTTTTATTACCAAACCACATAGAATTTTTGTATCCAGTAGATAGAGTACTATCCTCTATTACCTTATCCATTCTAGATTGACCTACAGTTTTTGTTCCATCATAAGTCTTTAAAGCTGGAAGAACTATAGCAGGAGTTTGGAAAGTATATGTACCTCCTGTGTTTATTTGGTAAAGTCTGGTGTTATCAGGAGAATTGAATCCATCCCATATTTCTCTATCTTGAGTTACATCTATAGTAGATTTTCCGTCTCCTTCTGATTTATCCTTGGACAAGGTAGATTCATAATCCACTTTAAAAGAATTTTTAGAGTCTATTTTAGACTTAATTAAACTAGTTAAAACTTGTCTAGACCCTTCATTAGGATCTAATCCATTTATTGCTGCTTTAGCCCTGATGTAATTTTTAGCGTTTTCTGGCAATGTAGAATATAAATAATCTAATGCAGCAGTAGCCTGTTCAACATTAGATTCCTCCTCTCTAGATATTTTATACACACCATCAGAAGTTATAGCGGCCCTTACTCTGGGGTTGTCTATTAGCTGATTCATTCCATTCATTAATTTCTCCCCTCTAGAAGATACATATTCTGAGGAAGATGATATAGATTTACCTAAATCGGATATAACTAAGTTTATGTACTTTTGAATATCTTCTTGCCCTATACCATTATTCAATACATTAAATATGTCACTATTAAAAGCTAAGTTGGGATTAATAGCTCTTAAATGAGCTAAATCTCCGTTAGTAACAGCTTTATATAACCCTTGATTGGAATAATATTCATCAGGAGAAACTTGTGATAATTCACCAGTTTCCATGTTTTGTACTACCATTCTACCAACATTAGAAATGGCTACATCAGATAATCCCCCATTTTCTGTTAATCTTTTTATATTAGAATCATATAATTCTTTATTATATTTTATTTTGTTTATGTTACTTATAATACCTAAATACTGACTACTAAGCAAAGACGGATCAATACTTCCACTCATTCTAAATGTGGGATCATTATATAATTGATTCATTGATTTAGTAAATGCTTCTACATCGCTCGGTAATCCTTGTTCCATTAGAAGTTTAACCATTTCTTTGGATAATAAACCATCATCATTTTGTCCAGATGATTTAGAAGATCCAGTGGTATCTTCAGTTGATGGAGCTACTGGAGTTGTAGGTATAGGAGACCAACTTACAAAAGGAGGAGCAGCTCCTCCTTGTTGTAGTTTTCGTATATTTGAATTAATCTTCATAGTCGTTAATTATAGGTGGAATACACTTTGGAACATCTTTATTTATATATTTTAATTCTTCATCTGTAAAGATAATGCGGAATGTAGAACATAACATTTCTACAGGAACTCCAAATTTATTACGAAAATCATTGATTAATGTTATAAATTTATCTATATTTCCTATTTCTTTAATAAAATCATTAAAAAGAATAGGTTTAGCATAATATATAAAATAATTTCTTCTAAAATTAATATCTTTTATATGAAAACATAGGTTATCTTCCCATCTAAAGATTTGATCAGAAGCTTCTTGTATTTTACTGGTTGTTACCTTTTCTTTTACTAATATCATTCTATTTTACCTCCATTTTTCAAAGAATTTTCCGTAATCCATTTAGCCGCTTTTTGGAAATCAGTAATAGAGAAGAAAAATTCACCCATATTGTTATTAATTCCTGTATCTTTTATATAATTTTGATAAGCATATTCCAACATTTCTGGAGTAACCTCCTGATTACTTTTGGTTAACCCAAAATAATTTTTTATTTGGGAACCTCTCTGAGATAACTCTGTCCAGTTATTTTTTGTAAAATAATTTGAACGACCGCTATATTTTAAGTTACCAAAACCTTCTATTTCCTTTTTAATTTGGTTATTAGTTACAGCATGGCCAGCTTCATGAGCTATAACTGCTTGTCTATTATTCTTATTAAATAGTTTAGCAACTTCATTTTTATCCATTACAGTAAACCTAGTTTCTGGCCTGTTTAGTTTCTGTCTAGAGCCTAAAGGGGATTGTGGTTTTTGAACTCCAAATTTTGCATTTAATTTTTTTCCTAAAAGTTCTAGTTTTTCCGTATCTCTATAGTCTATAGGATGAAATTGTCTTTCAATAAATTCCTTATCATAAAGGAATATCTTTATATTTGTCCCATCCACCATTTTCAACCCTTTTTTTAAAATATTGTTTAGCTTGTTCTACAGGAGCATTTGGTTTGGCATAAGAAGGCAAATTTAATTCTACATTTTTAAAAATATTCGATTTCCATTTATAATGAAAAACTTTTGATGGAAGAATTTTTTCTCCTAAAACTCCAACTGCATCGTCTACTACTTTTAAAGTTTTAGTAAACAACTTAGATAAACCTAAACCACTAAGTACATCAAACTCTATATTAGTAGGTTCAATTCTTCCAGAAATTTTTTCGGCATAAGCTTTAGCATGAGGATTAGTATAATTTCCTTCTTTATATTCCTGCTCTCCTTCGTAGTAATTAGGCACAAATGGAGCTTTCCATTTAGGAAGCTCCGCAGTACCTACATCTACTTTAGTATTATCAGATTTTTGAATTAGATCATCTTTTTTCATAAAGTCATAGATTTTATTATAAGCTCCTTAGTAAGTCCAGACAGGGACATAATAAGTTTGTTATTTTCTTTTTGAGAGTCAGATATCATTTTATGAAATAGTTTGCGATCATTGATAAGGCTTTTATTAAAATCCTTAGTTCTCTCCAACATAGATTTTTCTTTATATGTTAGATGCCCTCCAGACTTATATACAAATAAAAAAGGATTATATTTGTATGTATTTCTCCTAGCCGTTATCATTCCAGTTCTGTATCTATCCATTGCTTTTGAAGCAGCAGTATTATATGCCTTCATAGCAGATACATATTCTGGAGAGGTTGCCCATCCAGCTTCATTATTTCCTTCCTTAGCTAAATATGCAGCTTTGCTGTTATTCAGAGCTGTTTGAGCTGATCTTAAAGCATTTTCATACTCTGTCCCTCTTGCATATTGACTTTCTTGATAATCTAACTCATTGTTTAGTTTCCTATTTTCTGCTATTTTCATCTCTTTATCCATCAACCACGGAGCTATAGCTTGCTGCCAATTGGCCGATCTACGTTGGGCTTCTATATTAGCTTTAGCTTGTTTAATTCCTAACATTGAAGCTCTATTTCTATTAGAAACATCTACTCTAGCAGCAGCATTTTGTTCAGCAGCTTGTCTAGCTTCTGCTGTAGATTTGTCAATAGCTTGTTTGTCAGCAAAATAACCTTTAGTTCTATATTCTCCTGCTCTATTATTAAAATCTAAAGCTTGTCCTAGAGCTAAATTAGCATCGGAAGTTATAGGTCTAGACCCCAATCTACTGGCTTCTGCTCCTAAATTTTCCATATAATTTCTGGTAACTAAATCACCCACTACTTGTCTTCTTATTTGTAAAGGGTCTAGTAGTAATGGAGATAAGGAGTTTTTCAATCCTCTAGCTATAGCATTATTAGTAGCTATTGTTCCTAATAATCTTCCAGTACCTATTACATCATCCCATCTTATAGATGCAGTATTTCTTTTCTTAGGGCCTATTAATCCAGGACTACCAGTATTTGGACTAATACCAGTTAATTCTTGAGTTATCTGGGCTGGGGTTGTTCCTTTTAACTCTGGTTCCTCTTCTTCTATTGTTCCTATGTAAGGATTTATACCCTTGTCAGGTGAGGAGGAATTAAATTCCCTTAATTTATAATAATTATCAGCTTCATCCAAGTAAAAATCAAGACCTATTCCTTTATAGTCATTTATCATTTTTTGAAGCTGAGATTCATTGTAGTCTCCCTTTCTTCCTAGAAGTCTTCTATCATCAGTTATTCCACTATATAATCCATCTGTCACAAATGATTTAGTTGGATTATCACCTGAGTATGCTTTGTTAGATACATTATATCTTCCGCTTGTAAATGCGTTATTTATACCTATAGTATTTCCAAAACCTCCTCCAAAATTATTAAATACTTCTTGATAATTTCTTACAGAATCACTTTTATATGGATTAGATAAGAAATTTTTCCCAGCCATACTATATAATCTAGCATGGTCTGACTGCATATTATTAATATCTTGGTAACTTATTTTTCCAAGCTTCAAAGCATCTATCAAACTTCTATGAGTAGGAGAATAATAATTATCATACCAAGTAGTATTTGGATTAAATTGAACCCCAGACATTCCAGTGCCCTGTTGATATTTAAATATTGTTCCTCCTTCTTGTTTTTTATTTACATATCCCTTATTATCATTTTTTCTTTTGGGAGTTGAGGTTTTCTTCTGCTTTTTAGGTAAATTGTTATTCTTTCTATGAGAGTTATTTCCAACATTAAGAGATTTTAATAATTGATCTTGAAATTGGTAGTATGTGTTTTCTGTATTTTTCTTATTTGGAATATAAGATACCTCAGTAGAGGTAATTGGTTTCCAAGGATTACTGTATTTGTCGAAATCAAATGCATCTGCCGATCTCCACCAATCTTCATAGTTTTTCCTATTCAGTTCTCTGTTAGTTATGGTTCCAGTTTCAGGAAGAGCTAATTGAGGCGATTTAGATCTTTTAGCTGCTTCTCTATAGACTCTACCACTATATAAAGTAGGTTCTAAGGACCCTTCTCCTACTCTTTCATAGGAAATCCTTTCTTTAGAAGGCATAGGAATTTTGGATCCTGATTTAGTCGAATTATTTTTTAATTTATATTCGGCATCCCTTCTTCTACTTGGAGCTGGAAGAGCTAATTGAGAAGTACTTCCTACTTGTCCCACAACTTTACCAGCCATTTGAATGCGGGCTAAATTATCTGCAATAGCATTTATATTATTTTGAGCTTCTTCAGATAGAGGAGCTTCTGATTTAACTTTACTTGGTTCTCCAGTGTCAGATTTTTGCTTAGCTCTTCTAGAAGCTATAGGATGTACTATTTTGTTATAAGCGTTTCTAACATTAGGACTTCCAGGTATACGTATATTTGGTAATTGAGCATTTCCTAACCATCTTTCTGCTGGACCAAAATTATGAACTAATTTTAAGTCTCCAGAATAAGTTATAGCTGGCTTATTAAAGTCATATAGATCAGTAGTCTTTATATCAGATTTACCTTTGCCCTTACCTCTCCAATTTGAGCTTTCTGTAAGGGTAATTCCTGTATCCTTTAATAATTCATTTTGTGTTTTTAAGTCAGGAGCCTCTGCTACTTTTTGAGCTAAATTTTTGTCTATAGATCTCCATCCCTGATCAGTTTTCATCCATACCTTATCTGTTGATTTTACAGATTGTATATTTGAATTAGCTTTGGAAGCTCTATGTACAGCTGCTGTACCTCCTGCTACTAATTGTAAAGAATTTAAAATATTTCTCCAATCATTAACTGATAATGATTCCCCTTTACTTATTTTATTCCAAGAACTTAGATATTGATCAGAATTAGCTAATCCTTGAGCAGTAGCAATTAATCCTACCATTTTGGGGGCAAATTTGCCAACTGCCTTAATCATCTTGGGAACTTTAGCTGCTTTAGCAAATGGAATTAAAGATAGAGCATCTAGTCCATAACTGCCAAGATTATTGGATAGGGATTCTAAAAATGACATTCCCTCCATCATATCAGCAGTTTGATTTAAGGCGGTAGATGTAGCTCCAATTCCAGCAGATGCTACTGAACCAACTCCAGACATACTAGCTATTAAGCTAGCTATATCTCCAGCTATGGCCCCCATTCTTACTTTATCAGCTCTAGAGAACTCTGTATGAGTGTTGTTAGAGTTTTCAAATCCAGTAGTAGCTTTACTAAGTTGCTTTTCTTCCCTAGCTCTTTGTTCTACGGCTTCTTGAGCTATTTTTCTGTTAGCACTTCTTATTTTTTCTGTGTTATCAACATACCATCCCTCTTGAGCTTTTATTATGTTACCTCCATTCTTATATTCCCAAGGTTTCTTCATCCCTAAAGACCTTTCTATATTATATATAAGTTTTTGCCTACCTTTTTCGAAAGTAGACATAGGAACCTTTTCTATAACGTTGGTATTCCTATTAAACCTAAATATAGAACCTTCATTATCATTTGCTGATTCTGGCAAATAGTAATAGTTATTTTCATAGAATCCCTGATCTTCTAGGTCTTTTATTTTTTCTTTAGAAAAGTATCCCCAGAACCTATTAGAAAATGAATTAGAATCGTTAGAATAGTTTTGACTATTCCAATTTGCCCAATTTACTGGATTTCTTCTAGAAAACTCATCTATACTGGAATATCCTTCTAAATTAAAATTGGGATTTATTAGTTTACTACTAAAGTAAAAGGAATCTCCAGATTCTCTATTAGCTTTAATAGCTTCTTCTACTCTTTCTTCCAAGCTTTCCTTTTCAGATTTAGGAGTAGTGCCATAATTTTTATCAAAATATTGCCTAAAATCTCCTAGTCTAGAACCCAGTATTAGGTCATTAGAATTATCATTATCATTAAAAGCATTAAAAAAGTCAGAAAATCTTGACTCATAATCTTCTTTATTAGACCAATTACCAGATTTAAATCTATCATACTCTGATTTTACTACTTTTAATACATTATCTCTAGCTTGATCATAATTCCACCTTGTGGGGTCAAAAGTAGAACTATTGAAGTAGTACTTGTTTATTATATCTGGAGAAAAAGAATATTCTTTAGGTTTTTCTTGCGTTTCTTTCTTTTCAACTGGTGCAGTATAAATTGAAACTCCCTTGAATATATTATCCAGTATACCGTAAGCATTATTCTTGTAAAAATCTTCATCCTTTTTATATTTCCCAGTCCATTTAGTCTTATTTACTCCTGTACTAGCTAGACTAGGATCTCCAAATATCTGAAATCTACCAGAAGCATCTCTTCCTTTTATAGACCCGGATTTTATTCCAGACATTATTTTATATGTATAGTCCCTAATAATTTGTTTGTCTGAACTATCTAAATCCAGTGAATTTAATTCATCGTCTATTTGTTGTGCATAAGCTCTATTAAGATCATCAAAATTATAATCACCTATACCCTCATGATGAAATAATATTGGTTTATTAATAGAATTTCCGTTAGCATACTTTCTTACTTGTGCCATATACTTGAAATAAAAAAGGAGTATGTAACGAAATCACACACTCCTTATAAATTAAACTCTCCTGACTATCAATCCACCATTTTTGAATACTGGTTCCCCTTGAGGAGCTTCTTGAGGACCTCCTGCACCACCTGCCATTTGTTGGATTAATTGTAAAAATCCTTCACACACAGCTAATGCTAATTGACCATCTCCTGCTTGTAATGCTTGCTGTGCCATTTGAGCTAGCTGCATAATTGGATCTCCTCCTGCATCTGGACCAGCTGTTGGAGCTGGAGCACCTGTAGGTTGTCCTGCTGGAGCAGCCATTCCTTGTTCTTGTGGAGTGGGAGCTGCCCCTCCTTCTTGAAATTTTGCTACTTTTGAATTAATTTTCATTTTTACATGATTTAATATGTTAGTACTAACTATCGAATTATTCAATAGCTCGATCATTGTAATCATGCAAAATTACGTAGAAATATTTCAAAAACAAAAAGAACAGTAGTAAACTAACGGTTAAACCAATATAGCACTATAGAAAAAAAATAAGGGTGACACTTAGAAATTATATCCTAAATACCACCCTATAAAGGTGACTAAAACAATTTATCATATATTTCAATTACCTTTTTTATAAGTTCTTCCACAGAACCATTATTATCAATTATAAAATCAAATTTATTATAGTCATCCAAATCTATCTCAGATTTGTGATTATCATTATTATGAGTATTTCTGTTTACTCTGATAAGGATACCTCCCTTATTTTTTATATGGTCAGCTTCATTCTGATACCTAACATCAGTAACGATCCAATTATCTTTTTTTGCCTGATAGTCAGTCATTAAGGCCTTAATCCAAATATCCTCTCCTAGAGAACTACGAAAAGACTCTCCTATTTTTTGTAGTACTTCTCTATTTGTGATGCCAGTAATAGGATCAATACTTTTTTTGAAACTTTCCCTTTCATAATCTTCTACGTAATGGGAGCACAAAATTGAAGTTATTTCTTTTAGCTTGCCAGCAAAAGACTTTAGTTCAAATCTGGCTGTTGTTGGAATGAGTTCACTATCACAATACTGCTTTACATAATCTTCTAAAGAAATAAAATGTCTATTAGAGTTTCTATATATATCTATTAATATTAAAATATTTCCTATAGTGTTCTTTCCACATTGCTTTTTGCCAGATATACCTACTATCATACAATCAGAGTCTTAACAATTTCAGAAACCATCTTTCCATCTGCTGCTGGAAAATTGGATTTTATATCTTTAATAACAGAACCCATTTCCTTTTTCTCTATGTGATGATAATTGTTATCTTCTAGCCAGTCTAAAATATCTTCTTTAGTTGGCTCTTCTGGAATTAATTCCTTTAGGTATATAAGTTCTATATTTTCTAAATCAGCTAAGTCCTTTCTTCCAGCGTCAGTGTATTGTTGAATAGAATCCTCTCTTTGCTTAATCATTCTCTTTAGCAAAGATATTTCTGCAATTTCATCATATGGTTTGGCATTTTTAGCAGTTTTAAATGCCTGAATTTCAGACTTTATAGCTCTATAAGTTTTAACTTTCCCCTGCTGTTTATCCTTCATTGCTTGAAGGATCATTAAATCAATGTTCATCATACCTGTTTAATATTTTAATTGCTTTATTAACATTATCTTCAGTTAATCCCACTCTAAAATCAGTTTGGATAAAATTGTCTAATTGTGTAGGTAGCATATCACAGTCGTCATCCAATATACAATAAGATAATACGTTTTTCTGGGCATCTAAATAATTTTGTATTTCAAATCCCCTATATCTGGTTTGACTTATTCCTGTTATTCCAAAGATCTCATTGCTAATACCTACCATTTTAAATAATTCCTTTAAATCAGAATCAAATCTCCAACTAGAGGATACTATTAATTTACATCCCGTTTCTTTAAATATCTTATTAAGCCTTTTTATAGCTTCTGGATCAAAGTTAGACAGTTTATATATCATCTGCCCTGATATACTTGGATTTTCCTCATGTATTTTGAGCATTCTATCATTTTGAGATATTTCTGTGTAGAATGCTTCACTATTCAGAACTCCATCCACATCTAAAAATAGATACTTATTCACGTGGTATTAGTTGTTTTTTATTTCGTTGTAGGCTTGGTCTTCCAATTCTGGTGTGACGTCTTCAAGACGAATGCCTTTCATACAAGGACAGTTTTTCCATTGAATATCATAATCACAAGAAAGTAAAAGTAAATCAGTATTATCAGCATTAACGGCCATAATCCAATTATCGGGAGCTGTCTCTACTTCAACACAGTCAATTGCTCTTGTGGGTTTAGGTGTCCATCCATTATTAATCTCATAGTACCATAAAAGGCAAGTACTAAAATATCTTCCAGTAAGAACATTATCTTTATGCTCAAATAGTCCTCCACTCCAACAAATGGGGCTTTTATTTTCAGTCCATTCTTTAGTGGCAAAACTATACTTACTAGTAGCTCTCTTGGTGAAAGCTCCATTATAATGAATACTACCATCTGGCTCTTTGAAAACATCACTTTTGCGCCTGTTTTGGCAAGTACCATCTGCACTTATTTGTTCCCATTCATCGTCGGTAAATCTAAGGGGACTAATAACATCCCAATTGCAAAGCCTTTTAACAAGATTAATCTCCCAGGGAGCTGACATTCCAGAGTTACCATGAGAACTAAATACAGCTATAGCTTCGAGAACTTGTTGGTACATCCAATCATTTGGACCACCTTCTCCTCCATATCCAGCTAGTTTAAGCTCTTTTATTGCGTGTTGACAAAGATTACTTTCTCTAATAATACGTTGAAGAACTTTTTTATTAATAAGTTCTTTCTTTTGCTGCTTCTTAATATATCGTTTACTATGTTTCATAATTAGATGTTATATCGTCTTTTTATATTCTGAGCTGTTCCACTGTTCCATCTGCAATCCTTTACGAATGCAATGTCGAAATCAGAATCTCTAGTCATAGCTAAGTCCCTTTCCTCATCAGATTTAAATCCAGATATAACACTTACTGAACAGTCCAGCATTTCTTCAATACCAATTGGAGGTTCATATCCTTCTGGGATGTTTCTAGGGGATTTAAACATATGATAAATCGTAAGCTTTCTACCTGTTTTATTATAAATATAATCCATTGCATATTTGTCTACTCCATTACAGTCTCCTACTACAAATTCTGCCCAGGGATCATTTTCCAATACTTCCCTAATTTTTGGAATATAATATTTCTCAAAGTCCTCATAAGAAAGGTTTCTGTGCCCACTTATAAAATATATCATTTTATTTTATGTTTAATTATAATTGAAAATTTGAATTAAAAATAGATAAGGCTTCTGATAGACAGGCTATAAAAGTAGTCTTTTCCCTAAAATTCCAGGAATCTCTAGGAAACCAACTACCATCATCCTCTCCCAATATTATAGTATAATATGTTTTATAAAATTTATCATATATTATAACAATTCCTCCTTCATAAGCTACAAGACTATAAGCTCTTACAAACCTATCATCCTCATAATATCTAATGATAGAATTGCAACGCTCTGAAGCTCTTTTATAAGATTTACATTTCTTAGTTTCAAAAGCACTATAAATGATTATGTCTTCACCATTACGTTCTGGATTTAAAGCACTGGTATCTTTTATTATTACATTTTCTACCTCTTCATTTAATTCCATTCTACTTTATATTTAGTATTATTCTTGTTATAATAATAAATTTCAACTCCTTGAAATACTAAGAATGAATACTCAGTCTCACTTCTTAAACAATCACATATTTCTACTTTAATCGCGTCATTACCGTCATAACATGAAAGTTCTGTAAATATATTGTACTCTTCCTCAGATAATCCAATATATTCTCCGGGATACTCCTTTTTGTAGTTATCAAAGCATATACCCCAATGATCTTTAAGAGGTTTTAATTTATTTAGTATACTTACATATTTAACAACTTCTTCTATTTCAGATTCGTCGCAAGTAAAATCGTATGTAGTATTTCCGTCGGCATCTCCTATCATATAGTTAAATATTACATGATAGTAAGGGTCTTCATTTTCTATAGGAATTAATTTTATCATAGTTTTTGGATTAATTGTTTCATTCCTTCTGTAGCAGTGGCTTTGATAACTTTAATGTCAGGATACTCAGGAGTAGGAGCAGGATTAGGGTCAATATAGTAAATGGGAACTCCGTACTCTACATATTGTACTAAGCCAGCAGCCGGATATACATTAAAACTAGTTCCAATAACTACGCAAATGTCAGCATCTAATAATTCTTTAGAAGCAAGCTCAATATTGGGAACATCCTCTCCAAATAATACAATGTGAGGTCTTACTTTATGTCCTCTAATTTCAGTTTCAGGTGTAATATCATCTAAGTACTCAAAATATAAATTATCATCGTCTATTGCCCTTACTTGGTTTAGATTACCATGTAAGTGAATTACGTTAGTAGAGCCAGCTTGCTCATGCAAAGTGTCTACGTTCTGAGTTATAACTACCACATTATAATCCTTCTCTAACTCAGCTATGATTTTATGGGCATCATTTGGCTTACATCCTGCATATTTCTTCCTAAGCTCGTTCATAAAATTATATACTACATCAGGATGTTCCACTATGGCTCTATGAGTAGCTACATCTTCTACTCTATGATTTTCCCAAAGACCTGTTACCGCATCTCTAAATGTTGGGATTCCAGATTCTGCTGAAATCCCCGCTCCTGTTAAAAATACTATTTTCTTCATATTTTAATTGTTTTGACAAAGTCAGCACTGTTAGCTAATTCATATACTACTTGTTTAGATTCTGGCACATAAACAATATAATAATAATCACAAAAGGAATTACAATCTTCTATTCCTATTATAATTCCTTGTAGTCCTTTATCTGTAGTACATTCCTTTCCTAAATAGTCAATACTCTTATCCCACTTTATAGATTTAAGAAATTCTTCTGCATCCTTACTAAAGTATTGACAATCTTCTACAGGACCTCTTCCATAAATATCCTTTTCTACAGTTCTCTTAATTATCATTTTATTTTCAATTTTACCATTATTTCATCCCATAATAGCAAATAACTTTCCCAATAGTCGTTAAAGTCAAAGTAGTACCAACTCATTTGAATATACCATATGAACAAATATATAAAAAATATTATTATCCATACAGGAATTAATAAGACTCTAATAAAAAGTTTTAAAGTTTTCATTTCTCCAATTTGTGAGCTAATCCATATACATTTTTAGTCCATCCATTCATATGGCCTTTATTATTTCCTATGAGGCAACCTTTTTTAGGATCAATGGCATACACTTTATGAGTAAAGCAACTTCCTTTTACTTTGCAAAATACTACGTCACCTACTTTGCACTGTTCCCATGTAATAGGAGTAAGCAAATGCTCCTCATTACTTTTGTATAATGGAAGCATAGAATTTCCTGGCTCCTTAGTTATAAATGATTCACCGTTCAGAAGCCTAGTTATTTTGTTAAACGTATTAGGATTCATCTTATAACTTTCTAAACATTTCAAAAATTAATTTATCATGTTCAAAAGCCCATTCATATTTACCAATATCCTTTAGAGAAATCCAAGCTAGATCAGCACATTCGTTTCTCTCTGAATTAATATTACTTAAATCAGGTTTAAAGTGATATCCAATTAAGCCATTAAATCTAAAAGTAATATTTTGTAATTTATCCTCTCTGGGATTGTCATTGAATCCTGCATAATTTATAAATAAATCGTAATAAGTAGTATTTCCTGTTTTTAATCCGCATTCTTCAAATAATTCTCTTGCAGCTGCTCCTTGTACAGTTTCATCATAATCCACATATCCACAGGGGCAACACCATTTTCCCACATTATTAGGACAGCCAGTACCTCTTTTTACAGCTGCTACACTCCATTCATTGTTAGCATTAGAAAATACAAAAACAGCTACAGCACAAGAACGACTATGCCAAACTGTCTTCCCTTTCATATTTTCTCCATCTACTATAATATCCTCTGTTATTTTAATTGGAAAATTTTTCATTTATATAGATTATTTTTTCTGATTATTAACTGTGCCTCTTCTGGAACATATGGAGAAATGATTTTATTCTCTTTTATCATATTTCTAATTTTAGTAGAACTTATATCTATAAATTTTAAATGGGTATCGCAAATACATTTATTTCCAAAAGATTCTACTTTATTAGTTAATGTCCAATCGAATGGATGATTTTCCCCTCTTAGAATAATAAAGTTATTAGTTTCTAATATTTCATATCCATTTTCCCAAGTAGGCATTTCAGAAAATGTTTCTGATGTAGTTATTATATACATTTCTGAACCATTAAAAAATGGATCATTTTTATATACATCAATTACTTTGTAGGTTGGAATCTTATCTACCTGTAACCTATCATGTAATACTCCTTCTACTTGAGCACATTGAACATTTGTAATTCCTTTTGTGGATTGGTAACACATTTCCCAACGTTTCATAAATGGGGCTGGATTATGCTCTTTAAATGGATTATGCCAGGCTGGAATAATTATTACTTTATCCACAAGATTAGCATTTAGAACTGTAGTTACAATAGATATATGTCCTATATGAATTGGATCAAAAGATCCTAAAAACAAACCTACTCTCATAAGTCAAATTTTAAAGTATTTTCACAGATTATATCAACTGCATCTATTTTATTAACAAAACTAAAAGGGATACTATTACTCTCCAATAATGATGCTATTTTACAGTCTAAATCCATAGATTCTTCGAGGGTTTGCATTCTTCCCTTTGGGTTATATGTGTTACCTCTCGTTATGAAATAGTTGATATTTTCAAATTGATTAAATTGATCCAAAACAAGAGCTCTAAATTTCTCATTACAAGTTTTATCGTAAATTATAGAAAATAATAATGGAGAATCAGTAATTACTACATCTACTTGGTCCTTTAATCTCCATAGTCTATGTAATTGTTTCCCCAAATATATAAATTTGATTATCTAAAGTGTGAAAAGATTGTTCCCACACCTTGTCTTTGGCATATTCTAATGCCATTTCACAATTTACTCCTGCTAATTTTAATTTACTAAATACTCCAGCACAGGTTGTAGACTTACCGCTTCCAGGCCCAGCAAATAAATTTATTACTTTCATTTATATTATTTCTGTAAATACGTCAAACATCCATCCATCTAAATTGTCATATATATAATTTCTATACTCTATAACTTCTTCTAATTTGTCTATATCTAAATCATTAAGACATTCTACTAGGGATTGCTCTATGATAGTAGGATCAGAATCGGAGGAATAAAATCCTGAATACCCTCCTGGATAATACTCTAACTTAGATACATCTACATCTCCTAATTCATCTAAAGAAAATTCATAAGAGATTTCTCCAGTAACTTTCAATTTAGCTCTAAATAAGAATCTTCTATTAGACTCTTTGTCTTCAGAAAAATATATTTTAATTTCATCTTCTGATTTAGATTTCCAACAATCGTTCATGTTGTACTTTCTTAAGAGTCTATCTATAAGACTTTCTAATTTATCAAACATATAACTTTCTCTCTATTACTATAGGTAAGTTCTTTCTTTTAAATTCAGAAGCAAGGTGTCTGTTCCAAACTTTATTTACTACTTCCTCACCATACTTATTATATAAGATATCCCACTTCTCTCTTTCTGGATTTTTATATAAAAGCATAGTTTGGAGTATATCATCAACTTCAGCATAACTTTTAGCTCCAATCTGATCGAGATCACTGTTACTAATACCAAGACCGTCAGTAGGAGTAAGAGCTATAGACTTATAAATAGCTAATTCCTTATTAAGATAATCATCCATATCCATAGCTTCGTCAGCGCCTTCAGCCATAGTACCATACATGACTTCTATCCACTTAGCTAGCTCATACACTTCTGTTTTCCATAAGCCAAATAAGGGATTAAAATCGCCTACATCACCATGAATAGTCCAGAATCCAAGCTGATATTCAGTTTGATTATCTGTACTTATTACTAATCCTTTATGAATTGAAGCAAGGTTATATAAGAACATCATTCTAAGCCTAGCTTGAATATTTCCATTAGCTACTTTAGTCTGACCATTGGCTTGTTCCAGTCCCTCAATAGAATATGTAGATTCATGACGTTCCATATTCTCTACTTGGTATACTTCTTTAAGTGCTGCTAAATACAATCTAGTCATAGGGCATATTCGAAAATCATTACAGAAAGCTTTTCCTACCAGAACAGATTCATTAAATGTTGCATCTGCATGTTTATATATAGGAAGACTTCTGCCTATAAGAGGAATGCCAGTTTGTTTACTTACTTCATGACAAATAGCGGCTACAACAGTAGAGTCAATACCACCGCTAATGCCAAGAACCATAGCACTAAGATTATTATTTTGAATATATTCTCTTGTTTTGTCAACAAGGGTACAGAATACTTTTTCATAATTTAACTTTTCCATATATATTTGTTTTAGGGAGCGAATACTCTTCTTTTTTCTATATTCATTTTAAATATTAAAATATAATCATTCATTGAGGCTAATTCCCATCCTTTATTTCCCATATCTTTTAATATATTCTCCAACTTAGTTATACTTCTTTCTTCATCAAAGGAAGAATAGCAGTATCTAACAACTTTATACTTCCACTCCATAATGTTGTTTAATTAACATACAGGCCAAAGCTACTTCGTCTGGATCACCCATATGCTTTCCAACTGAATCAGATATTTTAACACATTTCCTTTCAGGCTGTTTAGCATTCATTTGACATGATGTTAGCTTCATTACTATATTAGCTGGTTTCAAACCTACATCGTTAGTTAAATGAGTTCCAATTCCAAAGGCTGCCCTAATTCTCCCATAACAGCTATTATGTATTTCTACAGCTTTATCCATAGTTAAAGCATCTGAAAATATAATAGTTTTAGTAGTAGGGTCTATTTTTAATTCCTTATATCTATTAATTACCTTATTAATAAATTTAAAGGGATCCCCACTATCTTGTCTAACTCCGTCAAATAGTTTGGCATGTTTCTTAGAAAAGTTCTTTAAGAACACATCAGATGTATATGTATCTGAGAGGGCAATGCCTAAATCCCCATCATACACTTTTGCCCAAGCTTCTAATGCTAGATAATTAGCGTTATCATATCCATATTGTGCTCCATGAAACATAAACCATTCATGTGGATGAGTTCCTATTGGAGTTAAATTGTATTTCATCGCCAAATAACAATTGGATGTTCCAGTCAAGGAATGTCTGGCATATTGAGCTAAATGTTTTACTACAGCGTCTTGTACTGCAAATGAAGCTCTTCTTCGTGTTCCAAATTCACTAAACTTAATACCATTATTATCAGCTAAAGATGCTTTAGATACAGTCTTGGCTATAGTTGTAGCAAGATTTATAGGGCTTTGACTCCTAGTTAATACTTCACTGACAATTGCCAAAATTGGAACTTCCCATAGTGTAATCCTATAAAGCAGTCCTGTAGCCTTTATATGTAAATGATTGTTTTCATCCAACCAGATATTTACTTCTTTTCTATCATATTTGTATCCAGATAACCATTCAAAATAGCATGGAGGAATGTAATAACAAGAATCAATCATAAACTTACGCTCTTCTTCGGTAAGTTTTAAAGAATCCATGTGAGTAATTTCCATACCTATTTGTTGTAATTGCTCTTTTGTGTATTCAGTGTTGTTTCTGTCTACAAACTCAAACGTTCCTATCGCATGTGGATATAATTTCATATACGCATAGGAAGTAGTAAATTTATATAAATCGTTATCTAAAATTGAATTAATTATCATATATTGCTTTTATGTTATTTGAAATTGTCAAAGCTATAAATATAAATGTTATAAATATATTAACTATAGGAATTAAAGTCATAGTTACCATCACCCTAATGTCTGACAAGCTTCCTATTTCTTCTTCTGGAATAGATCTAGTAAAGAGTAAAATCAGACATATACTCATTGGAATTAGCCAGATTGCAAGGAGTGTTGTCATATCTTCTTTAAATTATTACATTCTATCAGTCCATTTAATTTTATCCCTCCGTCTATAGAGGCTATGCAGTCAGTTAAAACTATTATATTAGAGAATCCCAATTTTAATAAATTTACAGTAGTATCATATACGCAGTAATCACCAGCTACACCACATATATAGATTGGGTCAGATAAATTTACAATTTTACTATAAATATAAGATTGAGGAATATCATATCCAAAAGCTCCATATTCCTCCTTATTTGGTTCACTACCTTTTTCTACTATATCAACTCCTATTCCTCTCTTGTTAAGTTCCACTAGCATAGAAGAAATATTAGATACAATAGCAGCTCCCCAAGTATGTTGAATACAGTGTGTTGGCCATTCCCCTCCCTGTGTATTAAAACTACAATGATTAAATGGATGCCAATCTACAGTTACTATTACTTGTGTATAATCTCCCATTACTAATTCAGAGACTATATTTTTCATGACTTCTTTAGCATCATTTACAGCTAGATTCCCAGAAACAAAATCGTTCTGGGGATCTACTATGATTAAAGTTTTGTTCATTTTATTGATGTTATTACGTCGATTATTAATAATATGATAATACCTACAAAGGCTGGAATCCAAATTGGACTTAACACCCAAATCCAAGACCATGTTATCACATGACATAACTTTAGTACTATAAACACAATGGTAAGGAGTCCGAAGAATCCTATGCCTCCTGAACTTTTAGATTCACTCATTTTTCTATTTCAATTATAAAAGGTTCGTATGTAGAGTTATAACGCTCATTATTTAAACTTACATTTACAACTTTTCCATCCATAAATTCTACTGGTCTATGATCTCCGCTATGTATGTGACCACAAAATAACCATTTAAATTTAGTCTTTTCTAGTTGTTTTCTTAGAGGGTAGTTGCCGTGATGTTCTGGCCCCACCGAACTACTGCGAGGATTTTCTAGAATACAATCACACCAACCTATGCCAAATGGAGGATCATGACTTACAATTATATCTACTGTTTCTGGAATAGATTTAAATTTCTCTTCTAATACCTCCTCCGATCTCATAAATGGCCAGTTACCAAATTGGTGACAATATGGAGTGCCAAATATGTTCCATGTTTTCCCCTCATCATCTATGTATTCTGAAGAATTGTTCTTCAAATATACTAATTTCTGAGAAGATAGAAATGACAACTCTGTAATCAAAGTATTAGAACAAGATTCAAAAACAGCATCATGATTTCCAGCTACTAAATAGACTTTTTCCACATCCAAATGTTTTACCCACTGCATAAAATCATTCTTTAGCCACTCTTTCATAGCTGGCTTATTAAATTGTATATGCAATGGACTAATATCTCCAGCCACTACTGCAATATTAGCTTTTACGTCTATTACTGGTAAATCTCCATGCAAATCGCTTATTGCTATTATTTTCATAACTTATTATTTTAAAATATGCTTGTCCAAAGTTTATACTCCTAAACCCCAATAAATCATGGCATATAGCTCCAGGATCATTTATTATTTCGTATAATTGATCTGGAGTAATAGTAAATTCTTCTGAATCTTCGTATTTAAAATTTGGATAGATACTAACTAATACTACCATTTTTATAAGATTCTATCCATTTATTAAATTCCTCAAAGTTTTTGAACTGAGGAAATTCATCCCTGTTCATTACAAAGTATGTATTTACTGGTTTTAATAAAGACTTTCTATAATTATTGTATTTATCCAATAAGTATTGAAATTGCATAAACTCTGAGTAAGATTCACAAGCCTTAGCTAAATCTTCTATTTTTATTACAAAGTATTTACAATCTCTATCTTTATACCATTTTATTATATTTTTAATCCAACTTTTCATCTTCCAAATACCTTTTTGGCGCGAGAAATATAAAATATATAAACAGTACTATTATTGTTATTACTATTAAGAGCGGAATTAATAATAAAGTTGCGGGTAATAATATTACCCACACTGGTATAGGAAATATGACCTTTAATAGCAATAACAATATAGTACTATATAATAAAAAACTACTAAGAATTTTTAGTATTTTTACCTGAATTAACATGTTCTTCAAACATAGTTAGTACAATATCCTGTAAATGAGATACATCTCTAACATATATTTCATCATTTTCTACATCCATTCTTGCGCTTATATTGGCATACATATTATCAACAGCATGAATACATTCGTGCAACACAACTTTTCTAGTATTGTCTTTTCTTAACACAATATATATGTATTCACCTACTTGCTGACAATAAGCATCCATTTTTTCATCTTCTCCTTCTTCCCACGGTAATGTATTTTCTAAACAGCATTCTTTTAGAGTATCTCCTATTACCACTTTTATCCCTTGTTCATATGTAGGGAAATATATTAGATTACTTACGTACACCATTGTAATATGCTAACACAGGACTATTTTTATGTATCTCTGGAGGTTGCATATCTTTAAAGGATTGAGAATATTTTAAGCAATCAAATGGTTTAGTTATTAAATGATAGCCATTTATTGTAGGAATAATATCACATACTCCAATATTTGGAGGGCAATCTTCTACAATTTTAATAGTAGTAGCTACTTCATCGTAGTTAGAAGTATCAATGTCTATCATCCAATATTTAGTTCCAGGCACTAAAGCTTCTTTGCCTCCAGAAATAGTTCTAGATAGTCTGTGTACTTTATACTCATCACTAAGCAATCTCTTACTTATTTCGTGCATAGAAGCTATAGCCATCTTTCGGAAACTTCTAGCAGTTGGATGAAAATATACTCTAGCATTAAAAAATTTACTTAACTCCACTATTTCATTTTTTAATTGATCTAGCTGTTCTGGAGTTTGAATGTAATAATCCTTTATATACTTTTCACATCTTGGAAGGTCGGAATTATCTTTCCTTCTAGCTATTATCTGCAAAAACCAATAATAGTCTGGATTTGGAACTATATATTTTTTTATTACGTTTAGGTTATCAATTATCATTGTAATAATTTACTTGTAAATGAAAAGATATTGCATTAAATCTAGCATCAAGATTATTACCTTTGCAGACCTTTCTGCATTCTCTAAACAAATAGTTAAAAATTAAATCATCATCCGAATACCAGTCTGAGTTAATGCCAGAAGTCCAATGTTGACCATATTTATCTGGAGTACTTGAGTATTCAGGCTTTTCTCCAGTTACTATCCATTCTCCACCAGTAGATTCTTCTATTATGTACCAGAATTGCATCATTTCTTCAAATCTCCCATCACTCCTCTATCAATTCTCTCTTGAACTCGCTCCTTGCAAGCATCCAAAAACATTTGCAAACCTGCAATTTGTTTTTCATTAGAGGGGTGAGGAAATCTCTCATTAAGCTTCTTAACTCTATCTAAAAGAATTAAAGCTACTTGTTCGGATTGCAAACCAGGCACTGTTGTTCCGTCTTCTTCCTTTTTAACAAATTGTAGAGTAACAGTTTTATCTATATAGTTAGGTGCTCTACGTTTCGAATCGAATCCAGTACATAACCTAATACGATACCTGTGTGCTCCATTATATTCGTTATCAACTATAGTTTCTATTGTGGGTTCACTACTAGGAAATACCAACAAGTCTTCTAATGACGAAAATTTCTTTACTGCTGCCATTTTAGTCTAATTTTTTAGTTATTGTTTTTATTAATACTCTTTGAGAATTATATACTTTAGTTACTTGAAATCCAACTTTATGTGGATTACTTTCTATTGCACTTGTTACCGCACCAATCAATATATTACCCATTCCATTTTGAATCATAGTTATACTATAATCAGGATTATATGGCACAGATGGATTAATAGCCTTAGCTGCTAATTCCACATATGTGAGTGCATCCTCTAAATTCATGATACTACCTGATATCACTTTTTTATATAATTTTTCAAGCATTTTGTATATAATTTTTAGTAATTCTTTCTTTTACTTCTTGAAAGGAAAATGGACAATAATTGTTATTATCCATTCCTATATTTAATTGGCCAGATGATAGTTTATTAAGCCAATTAGTATTTACTGCATCATTTTGATGAGTATGTCCATATAACATCCAACAGCCTCTACTTTGTTCAGGCCATGTTATAAAAGGAAAATGATGCATAAAAACTTTTTGTTCTGGAATCTCCTCATCTCCTTCTACTATAATCATTAATTGATCATAGACTCCTTTAAATAAATTTTGAGGAGGATGTTCCATATCATGATTTCCTTTTATTAAGTAAATATCTCCATTTAATTGAGATATCATAGATTCCCATTTCTCTTTACCTCCGAAACATACATCTCCCAAATGAAATACAACTCCATTCTTAGGAACGGTTTCATTCCATAATGTAATAATAGCTTCATTCATTTCATTAACATCATTGAATGGCCTATCACAGTATTTTATAATATTCTTATGGAAGAAGTGAGTATCTGAAGTAAAGAAAACTTTATTATAAGGAACGCGTATCATTTTTCAATAATTTATATTGATTATACAATAACATAAAATCCAGAGGGCTATTAACCCATCCAGATTTATTTGGAGTTGGATATTTTTCTATATATTCTCCAAGTAAATTAAGATTTATGTCCATTCTCTTACTTGTTAAAAATGCTAATTGGGGCATAAATAATTCAGAACCATCTCTTAAAGATGTTTCTAATGATTTGTTAAATTTTTTTACAATTCTGCTTTCATAATTGCCTCCATACCAGGCATTCCCAGCTATGGCTAAACTATAGTAAGAAGTGTTTTTAACTGGAAGTTTAAACCATTTGCAAATATATGGATGATATAACCTGTCTGCCAAAAATATAAATGGCTTGTACCATATACTTGACCAGAAAGTCTTGCTATTACCTCCGAAATTATTATATGTTTTTTTAAATCCGTAGGAAAAATACCAATTATTAGCCCCTCTTTTTACTTTAATAGTGTATTTCAACTTTCTATTTCTTTCATTTATTCTTTCCCAATAAGGTTCAAATATACGAAGATATGTCCAGTTATGATATAAAGCACTATAATATGGATTATATATAACGTGTTTGTTTTTAATAACATATTCAGTTATATCTTTCCCTAATTCCTTAGCCTTTTCATAGGTATCAGACAAGTAAGACAATATAGGAACTAAATTCCATATTTGATCCTGGCTTACAAAGGGAGAAAAGCAGGGGTCTTCATCTATTCTTTCTATACCACTAGAATATCCGGTTCTTATACTCTTTAATCCAAATTTAGAAGCTAAACTGCTATTGACATCATCTCTTAAAAAGAATCCTGGTTCTTTCTTAAAATACACATTTGGACATTTGTCTACAAACATCTGGTAACACCCATCTATCAATCTTCTTAGAGTGGACAGTACTTTATTTAATTCCTCTTCTGTAGATTCTCCTAATTTAACACAAGTAAAGATATACTGGATATAGGAAGCTAAATTTATAGTTCCATCTCCCATTTCTCCACTCATAGAATCAAAGTTGATTCTGGATAGTGGTATATTAGATCCAGGAATATCCGAATTATCACCATATATAAAATTATTATAGAATAATTCTTTATATGCTTTGTATTTCTCTTCTTTTGTCATGTTTTTCAATTAAAGCCATATCAATGTCCATACAGCAATTTTTATATTTTTTACCACTTCCACATGGACATTTATCATTTCTAGAAGGCATCTTTATTCTTCTTACGGGTTTGGGTTTAGATTGAAAGATATTAGATAAATTTTTCATTGCCTCATTATACCTCTCCTCTTTTTCCTCTTCCCATTCTTCTATAGTAGTTTTAATATATAAGTCTGATATTTTCATTGTGAAATTTCTATTTTTTCAATATCTGCCCATTGATTACAATCCCAAATTTCATCTCCCGTTTTATCCAATACCTCTTCCTTTGTAAGTTCCCCATTAAGGTATTTATTGTATAATTCTTCCTCTATTTCTATAGAGTACTTTTCTCTAGTTTCTATACTTAATGTAGCCATATTTTTACCAATCACTAGAATCAGTTATGTCTTTTATGCAACCACAAGAGTTACATCTCACTTCAATTATATTCCCTAATCCAGTAGGGGTTATAATGTATGAGAAATTGCCTCCTGTAGTTGAAAAAAATTCTTTACCTAAATAGTCGCGACAACAATTCCTATGTTCTTCCAAAAACTCATTTATTCCTATGGTTTCATTTGCATTTACTCTAAATCTAAGAGTATTGTCTATTTGCGATCTTTTGGTTTTTAATTCAGTAAGATAACTAAGAAGTTCCTCATGGTCTAATTTACAAGATTCATTGGTGCATAAATTTATAACTTCCTTACAATGACTTATTGCTTCCTCTAAGCTCATAGTTCTTCTAACCACTGTAAATTAATAAAATAAGCAGAACTTCCAAAATCGTCTAGTCCCTTATCGTCGTTTATTAAATAAGAATTATCTTCAAAACCAGGTTTATCCATTAATTCTTGAATATCTGGCCACTGTATTACTTTATATAAATCTTTCATATTAGTATTCTTTTTATTTCCCAAGTAAAATCTTTGACTAATGTTGATATTAATTCTTCTTTGGTCACTTCTATCAGCTCTCCATAATTTATGTCATAAAACCATTCAGGGTAATCCTTACTGATGAGTTCAAATTTTTTAGATTGCCCGTACCATACAACTCCATATCCTTGAAGTTCTAACTCATCCATTTCCCCTCTAGCTCCTATACAGTGGAAATATCTAGTACCAGCCTCATACATATTTTGAACAAAGTATTTTCCTATATAGTTATATTTGGACCCTCTTTCTTCTAAACTCCTTTTATGGGCTTCTAACTTAGCTAGATTTTTTCTGGCTTCTTCTATTTCTTTGTCAATATCACTTTTCATACAAGCCATCCTCTTTTAATAAATTCCTCGTGTAATGGTTGTGCTAATTCTCTTGCTTGTGGATGAGCATCTTTGGCATCTCTAAGCTTAAAGAATCCCTTCCATTGGTCAATAGTACCAGTCATAATTAACTCAGTCTTTAGAGAGTTTGGTAATACTGCTCTTGCTTGCTGAGGTTTCCATCCTGTGTTAAGTAAACCTAGATAAGTATCCTCAGATATTTGTAAAGAACGCATAAAGGCTTCTGTTTCTTCCCAATTTGGATAGTGTCTTTTATAATCAGTATACTCGCACGGTTTATCTTTAAACCAAAGATTAGAGGAATCATCATACCCAGCTTCTTCTACTGATAATCCAGCGGTTAATAAAGGATTTTGATCCTCCCACATATATTCTCCTTCTCGCAAGCTTAACCAACTTGGAATAACAAAGGTAAGTTCATTATTAAACTTACTTTTAGAATAATTGCAGTATCTTGTGCTCTCTTGAGCGAAGCTAAATACGCGATGGCGTACAAATTCGTGAGATACACCCCTATCACATATGAACTTAACAGTTATACGTTTAGTATGATATTTTGTAGGTTCACATAAGAACTCTAAGTCCTCTAAACAATCATTTTCCAACAGAACTCTATAATTTGTAGTAACACACCAAGCACATACTTCATTTCCATATTTGTCAGTAAACACAAAATCATTACATTCATTTACTACAGAGTAGGGATTGTCTATGTAGGTATTAACTGCCTCTGGACAATAAGTAGTCATAGGTATAGCTAAATACACTGTACCTTGCTCTAATACAGCAGTATGACCTCTGTTAATAATCATATCTACAAATTTCTTTGCACTATCTTTTGTTATTTTATCTTCTGATTTATAGCATGTACGGCCGCATCTCTCGATGTGGCGTAGCATACCTTCATAGCTAGGTTCTTGCTCTAATATTTCAAAGCTAGGTTTTACCAACTTCATTTTCCAGTAAATAAATTCTTTATAGGAGATATTATCTCCTCAGTTGATAAGTTATTAATTATCTTGGCATAATTACTAATTATCTCTAAACCTTCTACTATAGATTTACCATTAAATCTTAAGGTATCAGAAATCATTTGAATAGACGAAGAAATTAATCCAATATCATTTGACTTAACTGGAATCAGTTGATAGGTTTCATCCAGTTTGTCTCTAAGTTCTTGAGTAAAACTTGATGCTATACATTGTTTTCTTATAAAAGTTACATTTTTCAAAATGCAAATACTATCTTCCAGGGTCTTCATATTGACTCCATTGTAGAATCCCAGACCAATTAAATATCCTCCTTTGTATACTTTATATAAGGTATCTCTTTTATATTTATTATTGCACCAATTGTAAAATTGTTCGTAATTTAACATATTAATGAATCCAATGATCACTTATTTCTATATCAGCATCTAACTTCACTATTTTACAAAATGTATCTCCCGCACTTTTCATACATTTTATAAGTATATCTGGAACTGTATCTTTTAATTCTTCTGGAAATTCTATATTTATTTCATCATGAACTGGAATACAATACTTAACTGTAAATAATAAATTATGCTCTTTTAACCAATTAAAGAATTTTATACTGGCCAATTTAAACATACATGCTCCAGTTCCTTGAATACGATAATTAATAGATTGCTTTTCAGAGGCAGCCTTTCTTTGGAAATAATGCTTTACAACAGTAGCCATTACAGTATATTCACTTACTTGGTAAGCTTCTGCTAATTCCTCTATTGGGGTTTCATTTACTGTAAATTCTTCCCACATATATGATTTTTCCGATGGAGTAAGACTATCCAAACTCTCTTTATTGGCTTTATGTACTCTATATTCTGCCCAAAATTCTGGAGTAAATCTTTTAACAGCAGCCATTAACTTATCATAATCATATATATGGGCTTTATTTTTAACTACAGGATTCAATAATATATAACCTTTCTGCATTACATCATACCTACAAAAGTCAAAATAGTTCTTTAGCCCAGGAAATGCCTTTAAATAATTATCATATATCATTTCTCCTTCTGCTTTACTAACTCCCACATTTTGAGATATAGTATTTCCATCCCCCCCATAATTAGCAGCAAATTCTACTTTCTTGGCTATTTGTCTGTAATGTTTAGCTTTTTCCTTTACTTGGTCTAATGGTATATCTTTCAATTCTTCATGAAAAGTTAATTTGGCAACATAGCTATGCAAGTCACCCAAAGCATCATTGAAGAATGATATTAGATTAGGGTCTCTGGATACATTAGTTATAATAACTGATTCTTGTCCACTATAATCTGCTGATGCCCATAAATTACCTTTTTCAGATACAAAGCAAGCTCTAGTTTCTTTATCACTTGGAAGATTTTGAAGATTAAGATATTGTATCTTAGCATCTTTATTTTTTCCCCCACAACTTAATCTACCTGTATCCATTAATTGATTAAATTGTGTGTGTATTCTCCCACTAACTGGATTTATAGAATCTATAAAGTTTTGTCCATATGTAGAAGTGGTTTTCATAGCTGCCTTGTATTCTAAATATATAGGAGCTATAGAACTAATATCTTTCTGTGGCTCTATTATATTAGCATCAATGGATTTTTTCATTTTACCTGCTTCTTTGTCCCAGGTATTTAAATTAAAGCCCAACTCCTCAAATAAAGGAATTACTTGCTTTCCACTATTCCAGTTTATAGCGCATTTAGGTCCACTATATCCAGTAAACAGGTCTCCCTGCATATCATGGAATATATATCTAGACCTCTGTTTTATTAGTTGGTCTCTAGGTATTCTGTTGAGTACACTTCCTTTTTGATCCTCTACATTAGGGTTTAACGCCCATTCTACCACCCAATCATTTAATGAAGAAAGAGCTTTGTCTAGCTTATCTTGGTCAGAGGACATTTTTTCTCTCCATTTTTTGACATCTAATTTAACACCACAATATTCTATATAAGCTAGTACTTTTACAAACTCATTCTCTAAACTTAAAGCTGTTATAAGATCCTTTTCCTTTAATACTTCTATTTGTTTTTCTCTTAAAGGAATTAAATACTTAACATCATCACCAGCATATACTATGACTCTTTCTGTTAGACCTTCCCATATTATGTTTCCTCTAACAGATTTGTCTAAGTCTACTCCTAAATATTTTCTGGCACAATCTGCTAAACCTAATCCGTGCATTCCTGGGGGATATCCTAAATATATTAACTTCTCAGCTAAAAAAGTATCCCACACATTGGCAATAATTATTCTTTTGTGATAAAAGAATTTTAAATCAAATTTAGCATTTACTAAAATAAAAATTCTTTCTGGATTTTCAAAATAATCTTTATATAATAGAATATCTATGGTAGAACAATCTATAATTATCTGGAATTCATATGTTCCTAATTGAACAGATAATAAATCTTTTGTATAGGGGTCAAAACCTCTAGTTTCAGTATCTAATCCTACTAATTTTAGAGGTTCTAACATGTTTAGAGATTCTTCAACAGATATTACTACATACTGCTCAGAATCAAACAATTCTTTTTGATTCGTTACTAAGTATCGCACTAATTTTCATAACAACATGTTTATTACTGCGCATCTTTACATTGCTTGCAGTACTGAGGCTCCAGAGTATTATTCATATAAGCTTTTCTTTCTTCCTCAGTAAACTGTGATCCTACTTTGATTATTTTATGACACTTGGAACATAATAATGCTAGATTTCCTCCATTAAATTTTACTATAGCTTTCATAAAAAAGATAAAAATACTTCGTAAAGTTCATCGTAAGAGTCATATGGTATATTTTCTCCCCTTTCTGCTTCAAATCTGTCTATAGTACTATCAAATACATCATGATATCCACATTCTGGTCCCCATATATCATTTACATAATCTTCCCAGTTGTCATATTCTCTTTCATCGTAAGGATGATCTGATTCATCAATATGGTATCTTATTTCATTTATCTCATTGATAAGATCAGAAGAACTTTCATTAGTAGATAAATAATGTTTATATTCCTCAGTTATGTTATACATCTCCATCATACAATCTTAAAATATCTTCTATGCAATCCAATTCTCTTTCAGCTTCCCTAAGATTACCCAATTTATTTAGCTCTTCTAGGTAAACTTCTTCAAAATCATCTTTATCTATTTTTTCTATTTTATCTTCTTGAGTACTAATTAACTCCGTCAATAATTCCCTTAACTTTCCCATCTCTAAATACTTTTAATTTGGGCTCCCAAATTTCTCCTACTTTTCCTTTGTTACATCCTAGACCTATCCACGTAATTTTTGGGAAATATTCAAAAATGTAACATAAGAATTTTACCACTACATCTGGAATTTCAAAATCATTGGAATATAGCATTACATATCCATCTTTATCGCTGTAATATCCTCTTATCGTATGGATGAAAGGTATACCTTCATCATTAAACCATTCTGCATGAGACGAATTCATATGTTTAGCAGAAGGAAACTTTACAAGTAAAGTTTCTGGATGGATATACAAAGGTTTTCTGTTCTTATGAAATTCTTCTAGTGTCATTTGTATAATATGTTATTTTATTAAATGACATAGAGTAATTATGCCATTTGTTACTTACTACAATATTTATCATATAAATTTATATTCTAGGTACTACATCTAAATCTGTCAGATAAAAGGAATGATCATCTATATCTTTTTGTATAAAGTATCCGTTTACTTCTATATTTTCACCCTGGAGAGTATGTATCATAACCTCTCTATCAGAATCAAATTGTTTAAGTATTTCAATTAACTGTCCTACTAACATCATCTTCGTCTAAGATAAATTTCTCCATTCCTATTTCAGGATATGCAAAACTACAAGATACATGATATCCTATACTTTTATCTGGAATTAGTACATTAAACCATGTATCATATTGCCATCCATTGTGCTCAAAAGAGCAGTCATTTATTTTCCATCCTAATTCTTCAAATACTTCTTCTAAAATACTATAATGTATTTGTCCACAAATAAATGTGTCTGGGTATTTAGATAAAATGGCTTTTAAACTTTCTTTGGTGGCCCTAATAGAAAAAGTTAGATTATCACAATATGGTACAGTACAGATATAATTGTAAATATATTTTCCTGCATCATAAAACTTTCCTTCCTTTTCAATTATATCTCGTATATCCGCTATAGCTTCAGCGCTTAATGTAATCATAAATTAAAATTTCCCCTCATTAGGTTGTAATACAGTCAAACCTAGGTCTCTGTACATTTGTACACATTTATAATTATCATCTAGTACAAACCATACATTATAATTAGGTTCGATCTTTTCCTTATAGATTCTTTCTTTAGTTGGAGCACCCTTGCTATAATCTTTATACGGTCTAAAGAATATATCATCATAGGGAATATCATGATTTTTAAGCCAAGATTTAGTGGCTTCTATAATATCTGGAGAACCCTCTCTTCCAGTTACAATGAGTACCTTAAAATGTTGCATATGCATAATTTGAACTAAATCACACACAGGCCTATTTGGAATATCAGTTAGCATACCTTCTGCCGCCCCATCTCCCCAGAAAGGTCTCTTTGTAGTGTTGAAACAGAGAGTAGAGTCCATATCTACTATAATAGCATTTTCCTTATCATGGCTATATGAATCCTCCATCTTGTTCATATTATCCACTACTCTCATTACCTCTTCGTGTATAATAAAATCTCTATATCTTTTCCAAGTATCACGAATAACTTTTTCTCCAACAGGGTTAGGTCTCATAGCATCACGACGAATACATTCTTCAACTGGAATAAAGAAATCTTTATATTCAACTTTATACTCCCAGCCATAAATGTAATTTTCGTTAAAATCTTTAACCATATTTTCTAACTCAGTGCAAGTCTTAGGGTTAAGATTCATATTATCAACCACAATATTATAACCTTTTTCCATACTGTTAGCTAGTACAGTATGATAAGTTGCAGTAACTATCTTCTCTCTGCTAGGAACCCAATAGTCTCCTAACATATTGCGAATATCATCATTATTAAACCTAACTCTGTGCTCTGGATCTTCATGGCACCATTGTTTAGCCCAAGTTGATTTACCAGATCCTTGAATGCCTCTACAAATAATTAATTTTCTTACCTCCATAATTTCTTCTTATATACATTTAATATTTCTATATCATTAATATCCACTGAACTGTACTTAGTCCAGTTACTTTCTTTTATTATACTTCTAATTTCATTATCATCTATTATTCCATTAAGATATCCTCTGCCTATATATTTTGGAAGTCTTATTTTCGGAGTTATCCAACAGCAATCAAACCATCCTTTTACATGATAAGAAGCATAATATTCATTAGTATCAATATCGTTTTCCATTATGTATAACAAAATCCACTAGCTACTTCAACCATAATTTTTAGAAGATCTTCGTCAGATAATATATTGTTTGCATCAGAAATGACTCTGTTTAATGATTCTCTAAATTCACTAATTGCATCATTCCTTATTTGTTCATAAATAGCATCAGAGCTAGATAATATATAATTTATTAGGTCACTCATTTGTTCTTCTACAAATTCATAACCCCTGTCGTTAAGAAAATCCCTTAAACATTCTTCGGTCAAATCTTCCTCCTTTATAGGAAGTTCTTCGTCATTTGTAGAACACACAAAATCCTCGGCTAACTCATCGAGTTCGTAATCAGTAGGTATTTTTCTTTCCATTTTAACTTATATTACATAAAACTTCAGAAAATCCTCCATATTTTAGATTACAAGTATTTATGAAATCTTGAATAAATTGCAACTGATTCAGGCAATACTCATAATCTTCTAGTTCTTCTTTTGTTTCCTCTATATACCAATCTTCTTCTGTAATAGAATTTGTAAATTCTTCATAACTTAAAACTTTAGGAAGACCTTGAAGATACTTAATGTACTCTTCTCTTTTGGATTTATATTTATCTATGGAATCTCTTAAAGATTTAATTTCTTTTTGACACTCTATAATACAACTATCAATTCCATCTTTTGTTAATACAGAGTATTTTTCTTCTTCACCGGCCCATACAGGATTAATACAGTCACTTACTATTCTGTATATCTTACAATTTCTGCTATAGGAATCAAATAGAATAACATCTCCCTGTTTATGATATTCTGTGTCTTTGATTCTTTCTATTTTATATAGATCAGATCTTACTCTGGCATAAATATTTAGATAACTACTCATATATACTTATAATTTCTACTATCTCATTATTAACGAACCATTCCAACTGTTTATACAAAGATTCCAATTCTGCCTCAGATAAATTAGGATTAGACATATCAGATAAAAGATCTTTTAGAGAAAAGTCCTTTTCCTCTTCTGAAACAAATAATCTTCCTAATTCGCTGCTTAGTAAAATATCAGCTCTAATAAGCAAAGGGACACTTTCATCATGAATAGTGTCCCTTACAATACCTTCTATATTTCTTTTTATTCTTTTATAATCAGAGATTATTTCGTGTATGTTTTCTATCATTATTGTTCAGCCTCAATATCAAATTCCCCTTTGTCCAAAGCTGCCCTCTCCTTTTCCAAGAATGCAAAACATTTTAGTTTATATACATCAATGTTAAGAGATTCATTTCTAATTACTATACCTTCATGTGGCACTTTGTTGATGCAACGAGGACTATACATTTCCATATTAAATCTCTTATCTTTAGATAGACATTCAACGAAGTTATCATTCCAATGGTTTGTTACGTCTAAGTCAGGATATAGATTTTTTGCATACCCATAGTAATATTGTTCTACAGGAGTCCATCCCATTTTTTCACATAACTGTTGAACTTGTCTAGCACTAAACTCATATACAGCACCGTCAAGATTGGTATAAGTAATACGATATACTTCTACTCCATAGTTTTTTCCATATTTCCATTTACTTGGAGATTCTGGTTTTTCAAATCCATAATCCCACTTTCCTTGAATAGGAGCACCATTAGGCCAATATCCTAATATCTCGTAATATACAGTCATACCTTTTGGAAGACTACCAAATAAGAGATTATGAATCTCATTTCTTCCCGTAACATCTGCTCCTCCATAATACCCAGATACTCTTTCATTTAGAATTGGATCTTGAATCACTTTTCTAGAACTGCAGAAACTATGGTATTCTTCTATATATTTCTGCCTTCTCATTATTTTATCGAAGAATGATTTAGGAAGTTGCTTTTTAATCATTACATTTGCAGAGATTCCGGAGGTTCCATGTACTTTTGCAGTAATAGAAATCAATGAATCAGGTTTGATTACATAAGGACATTTCTTTAGGAGGGTGGTATCTACGTGATAATGGAACTGTCCTTCTAAAACTTCTGCATCTGCTTTCTTTTTAGGTTGTTTTCCTTGTTTAGATCCTGAAGTTCCAGGTGTCCTTTGATATTTCGGAACATACTTTTTACATAGCAATTTTCCATCTATAGTGTCAAAATCTACTCCTACTTCAGAGTCATCAATTACAACAGGACTGTCTATAAAACAATTAAAGGATTCTATAGGAATAATAAATCCTTCACTAATTTCTCCCTTTAATTTAATAGCTTTTACTCTTCCCTTGTCTTCAAACATCCCAGTTTTGGAATGATCAACATTCATGGAAGCATCTCTAAACAAATTATTTTTACCTAAAAATTCTTTGTCTATACAGCACTCTACCGGAAAATAAATATAAAACCCTGGCTTTGAGTCTATTCCGGTAATAACATTAAATCCATCTACCTTGCAGCATTTTAATTTAGTTACTTCTGGATTAGAATGAGAGTGAAATTCTTGGATATTCACGATTTTTGCTGCATAATTAGCATTGAAATTTTTACTTCTTGATAAATTCATCTGTTATTTTTGTTTTAATTTCGTTTAAAGCTTGTTTTAATTCCTCTATAAATTCTTCTTTAGTTAGTATTTCGGCATCAAAACTTATATTAGATACATCATCAAACCATTCCATATCTATAGGAATCATCAATTCTGTATCAATTTTTATACCAGCCACAGTACAACCTTCAGCTTCAGTTATATGATAAAGGCACTGGCAGTCCTTAATATATTTTCCTACCAATGCCTCTCCTATTAATTTATCTATTGTCATAGCATACTTTCTAAATATTCGTAAGTCTTGATCCCTACTACTCTTTCATTAGGTTTATCCTTTTTGATTATTAGTATAGTAGGAACATTTCTTACAGATTGTGCCCATTCATCAGGAACTCCGTCAGTACAATCAATTTCCTCGTATTCTATTTCTGGATGATTAGATATTAATTTATCTACTACCGGTTTCATTACCTTACATGGGCCACACGTTTGAGTATAAAATTTAATTAGTTTCATATAAGACTATTAATGTTGTCAAGTGTAGTTTTATCCCACACTTTCAGCGTGTTATAGAGTGATTCATATACTCCTTCATATAATTCCTCATCTTCTCCAGTTTCTTCTGTACCAGAAGCTTCAACTAGTCTTTCTGCTATTTTAGCAGCTATTTCTCTGGCATTTTGAAGCTTATATTTACTCATAATCTCTAATACATTTAAGTACTGGCTGCAATGGAACTCCGTCTTCTGAATAATAAAAGAATTTTACAGTAGCCATTTTGCCTACTATTTTGTCTATATCATTCCTGTATATTTGTTTAAGTTCTCTGCTTCCCATAGGTTTAGCCTTAAATTCTAATCCTTTGTCAGTTATACAAGTAAAACACATATCCTCATCCCTAAGTCCTTCTGATATTCCGGTTATTTCAAATTCCGCATCCTGGTACATTTTTACCTTAATCATATCATTGGTTCTCTTATTGATTCCATATGTCTTACTTGGATTACGTATAACAACTCCTTCAAAGCCTTCAGAAACATACTTATCATGCAGGGTTTTTATTTCACTCCATCCTTCACATGGGGTATGTTCTACCATAACTACCTTTATATCAGAATCTTGAAAGTATGGAGTTACTACGTCCTCTAACATTTCTAGTCTATCTTCGAATGTCAAATTAGGATCTACTATATCATAAATCCAATATTCTAAGGCTTCACATTTACTATAAACATCAGTTTCCAACCTAGCCAGACCACTTATGTATTGTAGAGGTCTTCCATGTATATACAATTCTCCATCCAGTATTATGTCAGGGTTTTCTTCAAATAACTTAATCATATCCGAATGCCCTGTTATATGTTTGGTAGAATAGTCATAATGTTGCCCTCCTCTGCTAGCTGTATGAACTTCCCCATCTTTGTAGTACATCAAGCATCGCACTCCATCTATCTTACGGCTAGCTAACCATTTTTTCTCTAAAGCAGAACTAGCTACCTTATTAAAGTCTTTAGCTAACATAGGTTTTACCATTCCGTTAGCATCTGTAGTATCAGTAGGAAGGATTTTATCTAAATCCTCCTTAGAATATTTGCTTATCTCTTTGTCTAAAAGTTTATATCCCTTGTCTTGATATTTTTTCAAGTGGGAATTATACTCTAATCTAGCTTGTTCAGTAACAGTACGTTTAGCTTTTCCTTTACTTATTACTATTTCAGGTTGAGTAGTTATTTTTCCTCCATATTGAGAAGTATATCGTCTAATAACGAATCCATTATGATCATCTTCCCATTGATAACTTATTTCTACTACTCTTATCTTACCTTTAGAATCCCTAGAAATTAAAGTATTTTGACCTATCACTTTTTAGACTTTACTGTATTTTTAGACTTAGGTTTTTCAGATAAGATCTCTTCTGCTGTTAAATTAGGAGTTATATTGTCTCTTACTGGTTCTGCTTCTGGAGTAGGTGTGGAAGATACTCCAGAATGCCCAAATCCTTGCTCTCCTCTGTCTGTAGAGTCTAACTCAAGAACAGTTTTCCAAGATATTTGTTCTACTTTACATATAACCATTTGAGCTATTCTATCTCCTTGTTTAATTTCAAAATTCTCATTTCCTAAATTAACAAGAACAACTCCTACGTTTCCTCTATAATCAGCATCAATAGTTCCTGGGGTATTTAAACAAGTAATACCTTTTTTAATAGCTAGCCCACTTCTAGGTCTAACTTGAGCTTCGTATCCTTCTGGTAAAGCTATAAATAGATTAGTAGGAATTAATGCTCTTCCTCCTGGACGGATAGTAACACTTTCCAATACTGTTTTATCTTCATTCCAAGTAGTAAAGGAATTAAATGCCATAATTTTTGATGTTACATCAGAAAAATCTGCCATTAAATCACATCCAGCAGAATTAGTTGTAGCATATTCTGGAAGTGAATTTTTTGATTTGTTTAATACTTTTACTTCAATCATTTACTGAATAATTATTTTTAAAATCATTAGCTTTTAGTACTTTCAAAAGTCTATTATCTTCATCAAATACTAAATAATCTCCATAATCAACATTTTGCCATCCATGTCTCTTAGTATTAACTAGTGATTGACCCATATGATCGTCCATATTATCTGGACCTATAGTATCAATTATTTCTGCAAGACTATGAGGTCCAAATTGGATAGCTCCTCTTTTTACTGGTTTAGGTGTACACTTAATCATATATTTTATGTTCTGTGTTAGTATCTATATCTAAAATAGAATTAGTCTCCAAGTTTAAACTAAATGGCCTTCTTACATCCAAACAAGCTATGTTTTTTGTAATATAGGGGGCACTCTCCAATTGAGTATGCCCCACTATTTGATAATATCCATCTATTAACTTATGTCTTTGAGATTCATTAATATCTGCCCAAACACAACTACCTACATCATCAAACCCTCCCCTCCAAGAACTTATATCTTCTAAGAAATTGGTAGAAAAGTTTTGGGATTTTAAATCATATATAGATATATCATATTTGTCCAACCATTCTTGATGTATTGCAGCATGGGAAAATATGAAATTTTTCTCTATATGGATGGTCTGAAATAAATCGCTATTATCTTGAAATAGTTGATTCATTTCACTTCTTTTTCTATAATTCAATCTGGAACAATCCATGAACTGTAGGCTTATATAATGCCAATCATGATTACCTTTCAGAAGAATTACCTTGTCCATATTGTCTCTTTTGAATTTTATAATCTCTTTAAAGTTAGAAATGGCAAAATCAAATGAGATAACTTCCCAAAAATAAGGATCTAAGTAATCTCCTAAAAATATTACTTTATCGTATTTGTCTATATTGTCTATAGCGTACTTCCAAAATGTTCTTCCATGAACATCTGGTATAATTAAAATCTTATTTGTCATAGTATTTCGTTATCTATATATTCTAAAATATTTGAAACAGTACATTCTCCTACTTCTGAATAGAATGCTTTTATTATTTCTTTATCATCATTATATATTGCACAAAATGGCAATAATCTGGCTCCACAAGACGCTTTTAGTTGCAAAGCATCTTTTCTTTGTTTATAATGTTCTTCGTTATAAGATACTAAATTAAACTTTATCAAAGAATTTTCATCTCTTTTATCCAAAGCTTTTGTTAATTGTTCTCCTATACTATCTCCTTGCCCTGCTGAATAAACAATTTTGATTGTCATACTAAAATATAAGCGTCCCCTCTAGTTCTAGATACAGCAACATACTGTAATTGTCTTAACTCTTCTGAATCTTGAACTTTTCCTATATTACCCATATCAACAAATACTCTATTGTAAGAACTTCCCTGTGACTTATGCACAGTAGAAGCATATCCATAATCAAAGGTTTTCTTTTTAATTACTCTATTGTCATAGAATAAATTAAACGGTGTAGCAAAACTATTTAAAGTTTCAAAATATCTTTTCCAAGTGTCAGTAGCTCTCTTGCCTTTAGACTTTAACTCCAATGCCCTTAATCTAGTAGTTTCTATTAAGTTAGATAAATTAATAAGGGTTTGAGTATCATTTTCTCTAGATATAACAAATACACTGTGAGTACTTTTATAAACAGAATCATATAACTCTAAATTGTATCCAAGTATAGATTCATTCATATTAGGTATCCTTTTACTTATTTGGAAGGGATCATTAGTTATTACATAATCTAATGAATTCCAAAATTTATAATTATCATACTCAAAATTATCATATCCAGTTAAAATCTCTCCTTTATTAAACTCTTTGTCAGAGTCTTTCTCAAATATCACTTTTCTCGCTACGTTATTAAATGAATTAACTCTAGCATTAGTGTATGCTAATATTTTACAATTTAATACGTTTTTTGTACTTACTGATTCCTTGAGAAATGGCTGAGCAGCCAACATAAAATCCTTTGCGGAATTATATACATTAAACGAATCATGTTCTCCTTTCATTGTTTCAAATTTAGAAGTAGCATGATCTCTAAGGGTTGATAATATAGACAATACAGGACTATCTTTTGCCTGCCTATATATCTTAGTTAAGGTTATAATATTTGGAAGATTAAATACCTTAGAAGTAGTTTTTGCCTTTACTGGCTGAATTTGCTTTATATCCCCCACAAACACTATTTTAGCTTTTACTGATCCACATTTGTCAATTAGCAATTGAAATAGATCATCATTTATCATTGAAGCCTCATCCACTATAACTATTCCGTTATATGGTATAGTCATACTAAAATTAGGATTTGATTTTGATGTCTCGAAAATTAACTCTCTATAGTCTAGAGCAAATATTTCTATATTGGGAGACAATGCTAATAACTGATGCACTGTCTGCGCCTCATTGCCAGTAAGAGCTTCTATAACTAATTTGGCTTTATGTGTTGGGGCAGCTAAGGCATAACTAATTTCTTCATCATCCAAGTAATCAATGAACTCCCTTAATATTGTGGTTTTACCTGTTCCGGCACTACCACTTAAAGTAATACATTTTTCTTTATTTGATACAAATTCTTCCAACTTTTTTAAAGCATCTATTTGTTCTTCTCCTAGTTTTACTGTTTCTATTTTTGGTTTTAATGAAAATGTAAATCCAGCTCCAAACATTTACTTCCAAAATACTTCTGTTATGTCTTCTAATCCATATATTGGATTACCTTTTTCATCTAATTCTTTACACATTTTGACTTCATATAATCTTTGATTAGTGGTAGGACTTTTTAAACCTCCCAGTTCCTCAATATAAGGACCTAATTTAATATAGTTGAATTTGGATATATCTATATTTTTCGGAAGCTCTTGCCTTCCTGAATACCAGGCATATCTTAATCCAGCTATATTCCTTACTAATTCAGAAAAATACTCTACTTCTTGTGGTTCAGAATCGCCTCCCATCATAGCTACACAGGTTATTCCTTTGTTCTTTTTAAGCAATTCCAAAAGAGAGTGGGCTGTTAATTCAGTTCCAATGTCCTCCGCCAAGTAAGAGCTATGGCAGCCCTTACAATGGCATGGACAATTGGATATATTTATTGCTAAAGTAGTTTCATTAGGAATTTCCTGGAATACTACATCAGTGTTTACATATTTCAACATTTATCCTTTATAATAATATCGTTTATTTGCTTCTCTTTGTCTAGCTTCACTAAAATTAGACACTCTTTTTAGATATCCTATAACTCTAGTAGCATAGTCTATATTCTTGCTTCCACAAGATGGACATTCATGTAAATATCTTTTATCTATGTGTCCACACTCATTACAGATGGTGTTAGGAATGTTAAAAGTAAAATAATTTGTCCCATTCACTGCCGCCACTTTCAGTAGATTTCTATATTGGTCTTTAGTTAAATGCTCCTCTAGGTTCATATGTAGAGCACTACCTCCATCAAGGTATTTGACATAGTCTCCACCATGTAGCTTGAATTTATCTAGCACATTTAGTGTAGTATCCTCTACCTTGTAGAAATAAGAATTATAACATTCTCTAGGTACTATATATCCCGATTCCTTATCCCATTTGGCATGTTTAACTCCAAGAGATTCAGCTGGAACAAATTCTGTATTAAACATAAGTTCTTTTGTTCTAGCTTTTTTATTTTCTTCACTTATAGAAGATAGAATAGATTGCATAAATTCCTTATATGTAGGATTATCACTTATGTCTATACCTAGATATTCGGCTGCTTCTACTACTCCATTTATTCCTATAGTTAAATATTGCTTATCCAAGGAGATAAATCCAGCTTTATACACTGGCAATAATCCCTCTTCATAAAACTCTTTTAGTAGCTCATTAAAAGCAGTTTGATATTTATGTACTTTTCTAACATTTTCTCTTAGATAATCTAGCATATCATATCCATTTCTTACTGCATTTTGCACTAAACGGTTAATATTAAGAGTCATTACTGATTTAGAACCAGTGGCGATACCTCCTGCTCCTAGAGAATAACTAAATTGATTTTCAGTTACTTCATTTCTTAGTCTGCAACAACTTGATAAACTATCAGCAGAATCAGACATATAAGTGAAGAAGGAATGTCCTTCTGCGTACATTTCAGCGGTAAAATCAGCATACTCTTTATCGACCACATCTTGTCCATCTGTTAATAAAGCCATAGTTTCTACTGGAAACGTAAGAATAGTTTTAGTTCTTTCTTTATTGAACCACTTCATAAATTTCTTTTGAAGCCAATTAAGGGAATCCCACTTTGGTTGAGTTCCATCAGGAAAATAAAACTCTCCAAACATTCCATCGAAGTAGTTCTTATCAAAATAACTTATATTCCAGAAAATACTTTGAAATCCCCTTGCAGCAGCAGGCTGATTCATGGAATACACTATTTGTTGGAATTTTTGTTCAATTACTTTTTCTATTGTTCTGGTTTCAGTAAGTTTAGCAGAGTTTATAGAATTTAATTGTGCTCCTTCTAGTGTGGTATCAGTTTCAAATCTCATCTGGCAGTTAGCATCAGGATATTTATAATAGTCGTCACCCCATTCTTTACGGGCAAAATAATCAAAATACATTAAAAACTCACCAGTTGCTAAAGCTCCTGCAAACTGAGAACTTACAGCAAAGCACAAATTAATAAATATTCCACAGAAGGAATCTAAATTTTTTGGCTTTGCGGATAACCCTCCTAAATCCTGTAAACCATTTAAAAGAAATGGATACATAGTTATAGCTACACAGTATGGCATGATACTAGTTTCATCATGCTTATACAGCTCATGAGATTCCAATTGCCTAATATATTCTTTAGCCAAATCCTCTCCATAAAGTTCCCTAATTTTATCTACCAACCTAGCCCTATTTAATTTAATAGTATCAGCTTTAAATAATTCTGCATTAAGAGTAGCAACATTCTTCTCAGTTACGTTAGCATTAGAGTCTACTTTGCTACCTGTGGCTGCATTAATAGCTCTGGCGTAATCTTTTATAAATTTCTTTTTAGCAATTATAGCCTGCTTTTCATCTTCCTTATACCTATATATAATAAATGTCTTAGCAACCTCTCCATAGTCATTCATCATGAGAGCGTTTTCCACTTGATTTTGTATTTGCTGAGCACTTACTATATTTTGAAAACACATATCATCTACTATTTGATCTATGATTTCATCATCTACAGGTTCATTACAAGCATGAAATGCTTTAATTAAAGATTGTTCCAGTTTATCCCAATTAAACGGCTCTACTGTATGATTACGTTTTATTACTAGCATTAAAGTTCAAGTATTGTTTTTAATAGTAAGGTCTTTTCTACCTTATTCATAATATCTTTATCGTCATCAGTTATAATCTGAGTAAAGGCATTATAAACAGTAAACATATCTACTTGGTCCACATCCTCCTCTATATAATAAGGGGATTTAGCATCTATGAATAATTTTTTAAATGCTGTTACTGGAGAAGATGTAGCTAATTTTACCTTACCATATCCTCCATCATAACTTCTAACCATAGAATTATGAACCCATCTTCCTAATTCTCTTTCTAAACTTTCTCTGTCTCTACTAAAAAATGTGTCAGATAATTTTTCTAACCATACTTTCACATCATTAGTTTGCTCCATTAAAGTTTTAATTGGTCTATAATCTATGGCTGTATTTGGTTCTAACTCTTGAGTATTTAAAAATGAAGGGTTAAATACACATAGGTTAGTACAAGCCATATTTAAAGCACCTCTATAAATCTTAACGATTGGCTTTCTAACATCCAATCCGTATAAGAATCCTACAACCTCTTGATGGTTATCAAATATACCTTCTCCTGGCATAACAGCCTGGACCCATACTCTATTATAAGTAATATCCTCTGTGGAATCCAATTTGGTAATCTGATCTGGCAATCTAACCTCTACTCTAATATCATCTGTGAATTTGCTCATTCGATCTAGGAACGGTTCTACATAGCTTTTAGTTGGAAGATATTCTCTATCTTTAATAATCGTTCCTTTACCTTTTAATAACTCATCAATACTAATTTTCATTCAAATTATATTAAATAGTACCTACTACCGTAGTTAACTAATGAATTTTCCACTACCTTATCAACACATTCTAAAGTATCTAATACATAAGATGCTTGAGTTCTAGTCATATCTAAACATTCAGTTAAAACTGAGTAGGCTGCCTCTCTATCAGACTCAAATTCTCCAAAATACTCGTCTAAAGCTTCATACATAGCACTCTTTCCTAAAGATATGTTGTCTCCATTCAGGTCCAAGTAAGATAAAATAATGTCTTGATCTTCTTCATCAAACTCCATTAATTCCCTATATCCCTCAAAAATCTCATCTATTTTTGCACCATCAAAAGACATACACACATCTAGGCTTCCAGTTAACTCTATAGTAAAGTCTTCCATAGTTCTATCTATTACTTGGTCTTGGTTACAATCAAGTAATTTCATAAGTCTGAATTTTAATAAATCGTATGTCTCAAACTTACTTAGAAATAATTCCAAATTTCCATCACTTAGTTTTATATCAATCATTATTTTGTAATTCTATAGTGCCATTAAGTAATATATTATCTTCTATTATGTGATAATTTACATGTGCAGGAGTGTTGCCATATCCTAACATACAATAATCTGAAGAACCGAAAAACGATCCAACTTTCCAATATTTGAAAGCTTTTCCTCTGCCCATAGCTTCATTATGCAAATCTCCACTAACTATATTTACATTTTTCTTAAGATTTGGCTGAGATGCAATGTATTGAGTTAAAAGGACCTCATTTTTAGGATCTAAGTTCATAGGTAATCCTTTTTTCATAAATTTATCATCTTTGCCATGACATATAAAATACGTATATTCATCAACATCATATCTCAAAAAGAATGAATCAGATACATATACTTCTATATCTGGATATTCCAATTTTAACTGAGCTGCTACTAGATTAGAAGCTGTCCATTCTGTAATACCTCCGTGATTACCGCAGGGCACTGATAAAAAGCTATAAGATTCAGCCAGCTTTAAATTTATCATTTCTTGGAACAAATATCTAATAGCTGAAATATATCCATAAACTTGCTCTTTATTATCCATATTTTGAGGCATGAAATGATCTCTCCTTGCAGTTTGATTGTCCATTCCATCCAATGCATCTCCCACATTTACTACTACTATTTTGTAAAATCTTCCCAGACTATACAAATAAGAGATAATAGTGATAATTCTTTCCTGCACTGCCTCCATATCATAGTTGTTTTCATACATAGATCCAGATTCTACTTTAGCTCCTATGTGCATATCGGCTAGGAATAAGATCAAAGTCTTAGAGTTGTCATTTTTAATGATTGGAATAGGCTTTCTTTCAAATTCAATATTGGGGTTGTTGACGAAATTTTCCATAAGAGAATTAAAATACTCCCTAGAATTTTTTAATTCATTGATTTCTGAAGCCATTTTGTTAATGACATTCTTAAAATCCCTCTCTTGTCTAGCATCTGCATATTTGAAAGCTGCTCTTTCTTTTAGGCTCATTCTATATTCTGATAGTTGCTCTTCTGTTAATTCTTCCCCCATGTGAGGAGGGAACCAAGCACTATCTTTAGTCAATTTGAATGCCCTGAATATCTTCTTTACTTCTGATAAAGTAAATCTTGGAAACTCATTTGTTACATTTCTAGCTGTAACATTACCACCATAATAAGTATAAAGTCCAAACAATTTTTCAGCCTCATCCCTAGAAAGCTCTGCATAGAAATCTCTTGAATCTCGTACTTTAACATCTACCTTATATTTTACAATCTTTCCTTTTCCAGAATCTAATTTAACAGTATTACTTCTAACGATAGTTACTGATGCTAAAGATTCTGATTCTTTATAATCTTCAACTTCTGTGCAAATTTCTTCCTTAAATGTACTCATATTTTTCAAATTTCTTTGTTTTACTATAGTTTAATTTGAGAGAAATTTTAATCTATTAATTTCTCAATTTTTTCTTTCAATTCTTCTCCGTTATATTCTGATAAAAGCCTCTTTATTTCAGCTTTTAGATCTAAATCAGGAAGCTCGTCAGTATACTCTTCCTTAAATTCGGTAGTACTTTTAATGACAGTATCAGAAAATATATCCTCTATATTTCTCCTATCAGTATCCCACCTTTTATTAACTACATCATCATATAATTGTACTACTTCTTGATATAGAGCATTTTCTATATCATGCTGTAGCTTTATGTTTCTTACAGCTTGATATAAGTAGTTACTGGATAAAGAATTGTTAATACATACTTTTTGCAAACTTATTTTTTGCTGTTTTGCTTCTGTTAATAAATCTATTACTTTATGATATGTATCTAATCTTGTTGCCATAAAATTTTACTTATATAAAAAAATAAAGGAGGACTATCTGTAATCAGATAACCCTCCTATAAAGATATTGCGAGAGAAGTAAAATTAGTCTTTCTCGATTCCGAAGAAGATGTAATGACCTTCTTTTGAACTCTTAGACGGAGCATAATCCATTGTAAATGCAATTGGTTCACCCTCTGCAACTTCCTTAGTATAATTGCAAATTACAGAACCTCTGTATCCACCTTCTGTATACAGCTTCTTAGCTAGTTCTTTAGCCTTAGCTTTGTTTTCAGTTGTCTTTGCTAGTTCTTCTCCAGTTTCTTTGTTCTTAATAATATAAGTAGTTACATACTTACGTTTTCCTTTTTCATTTACTACATCATTCATTTTGTAAGGACGTTCCCTTGTATCAGCAGACCCCGGTTTATAAGTGATGGAGCAAGCTGTTCCTGGTGCATTCTTCGTGTGCTTCTCTAAATAGTTAGCACAAAATGTCTTAAATTCCTTGTCTAATGGAGAAGGCTCTCCTGCTTTCTTCCATGCCTGTGTAGCATCACGTTGTACGAAAAATGTGTCCTTTACTTGTTCTACTGCTTCTGCTCTAGTAAATGCTTTTACTTCTACTCTCTTAAAATTAGCCATAATTATTACAATTTAAAAATTCATTAATTCATTATCCTTGATCTCGTTGCTTTTTGTACTACAAAGATAGTACTTTTAGGTGAGTCCACCAAATCTTTTTGTGTTAAATTTTGTAGTTTTGAACTACTCTTTCTTCCCGAAAGAGTGATACAAAGATACTACAAAAACTTGATCTGACCAAATGGTCTGTGGATAAAAAAATCTAAAATTGTAATTTTTTGATCTGGCTTTTCTTGTTTATATAAAAGTTATTAATACTTACTTCCTATGATTCATCTCATAATAAGTATCAACACTTTCTCTGAACCACAATTCTGGAGTATCCTCACAAATACCCAGATTTATAAGAGCTTGCCCAAATCTTAATTCAGGATACTCTTTTAACATATTAGATAGCTCGTCAAGAATTTTAATATTATATTCATTTCTGCAAGCTATTTTTTCATTTACATTCAAAATGGGAGCCAATTGTCTAATATATTATTTATTTGAGTTATCATTTCCTTAGCGGACTTGCATCCACAGGTATTAAATGTTTTTACACCATACATGAAGTCTTCACATACTATAGATAATCCTCTAACATACTCCTGTGGAAAATGTCTTCCCTCAGTCACTTTCATTATTACTTGATAACAAGTGGCATCTGGATTTTTTTGTCTAGCTTGATAAGTCAAAAATCCTACTAAGGAAATAAGACCAAATTTGTTATTTATATCTCCAGCTATACCTCCCAAACTAAAGTACTTAGAATATATTCCCTTTAGTTCCTCATAATTCGGGTTGTTCAATATCGTATCCATATTGTTCGTGATATGCTACTCTTTTAAGTAATTCAGAAAATTCATTCATGCCTCTCTTTATATGAGTATCTAGTACCTTAAATACCCCAGAATTATAAGGAGGTATTGTAGATACTAATAACATATTAGATTTCATACTCAATTTTTGATCTTGACCAAGTAACAAGAATAGTAGCCAACTATACATAGCCATCTGTCTATAATAGTGGTACTTATAAAAACTATTTTGAAACTCAGAGATTTCGTGCCCAGTAGTTTTTAAATCATTAATGACCAATTCCCCTATTGATTCATCCCAAGTATAATTATCTATCTTGGCTTTCAAAGATAATATTCTTTCTTCTTTACTTGGGTAAATGGCCTTTACATCTAAGAGAATACATATCTCATTCTTTGATTCTGGTTCTGACAATAAACTATCAGGATTTAATAGTTTTTGTATTTCCTGATTATTTTTTACTGATTTTAAGCATTCTCTTAGCTTAAATCTAGATTTCTCATCTAAATAAATAGGCTCTTTTAACTCATTAAAACTACTTCCATTTTCATAGGCTCTCCTTTGAGAATGATAATCTTTACATTTCAACCTCAAAGCATCAGCCTTTTTATCATCCATTTTCCCCTTATAGTAGTCTATTTTGTCTGACGCTTTAATTATATCATCAAAAGTTATATCCCCATTTTTAATAAATATAGGATATAATTCGTCTGCCATAAACCCAGCTTTAGCTGTAGGTCTATTTACATTTTCTATAAGAGTAAAATCATCTGGCTGCAATATTAGTTGATGAACAGCACTTCCAAACACCATAGAATCCATGTACTTAGGATGAGCACTCAATCCCTCATAGTATAATTGAGGACTACCTCCTTGTTCGGGATTTATAAGAGATAGACTTGAATTACTTATGTATTTTTTGTATTCTTGGCTAAAATACTCCTGATCAGATATATCTAATGCTTTTATAGATTCTAATATAGGAATTATTTTTATATCACTCAATTTCATGTATAAGAAAACTTAGTTCATATTCTACACAAGTATCTAAGTTTTCATATATCTTTATAATCCCATTTGAATAATCCATAAGTATAGAGCTTACCTTATCTCCTTTTTTATACTTTCCAACATCAGTATTAAAAGTACAATTATAAAACTCTACCACTAGAAAATCCATTTCATCCCAATCTTTCCAATCAAAAAGTTGTTTTTCCATTCAATATTCTATATGCTTCAACAATTTCATCTATGTCCAAACTATATATTCTGTATTCTGGGCCAGCATATTGATTATGAGGTCTATCAATTAATAAAGCTGGAACTCCAGATTGAATACATTTATAAACATTAGATACAGAATCGTCGATTAGTACATCACATCTTCCTTTAATCAAATCAGCCTTATTCCCATGTTGGTATATCATTTGATATATAGGTCTGTCAGGAAAACCATTATCAATCAACCATTTTCTGCTCCAAGATTTAGGATTTATTCTCTTAGTGCAGTACATTTCTGGAATAAAGTTAATCCAGTCTATTTTAGGAAGACTTAACCAGAAATCTCTATCTCTTCTTAATTTATAAACATTTCTAGTTATTATATATCCTTCCATTACCTTAGGGTTTTTATCGGCATTAAATTTTTCTTCATATGCCTGATAAAAACCTCCTAATGTGTCGTCAATGTCTAACGCAATTCTTAATCTATTCATCTTATTTGTTTAAAATTCAGATATTTCGTAAAAATTTCCTATTGCATATCCTGCTTCTTCCATAATGGCTACAAAGTCTTCCCAGTCTGCTGGAACATCCTCATCACTTGGAAGATATAGATCAATAAATCGATCCTTAGCAGATGCTAAACTTCTGGCTGTAATTTTTTCTATAAAAACAGAGCTTCCATCGAAAACAGGTATCAAATAAGTATTCATTGTTGTTTGATGAAATTATCGAAATCATTAATAACCTTAATCATCTCTTTTGGTAATATTTCCAGAGCGTAGTCTTTCATATCTTCATTCATTTCTTTCCAATAAGCATATGCTATGCTTCCAGATATTGCTCCTATTGTATCTGCATCCCCACCTAAATATATAGCATTTCTAATACAACTCTCATAGCTGGTAGATTCTAGAAAACATCTAATAGCCTGGGGCACAGACCCTTCACAACTAGAGTCAAAGGTATATCCTTTTCTTACTTTTTCAATAGGTGCATCAAAATCATAGTTTGGGTAATATTCAGAAGCAATATCAGTTAATTCTTTCTTTGTGTAACCTTCACGAGCAGACCATATCAAATCAGCTACACAATTAGCTCCTATAATTCCTTTCTTATGATTATGTGTTATTTCTGCCTGCTTGGTGGAAAAATAAAGAACATCCTCATATTCATACAAATATCCACATGGACTAACCCTCATTGCCGAGCCATTACCATAACTACCATAAGGTTCTTTCTTGTCAGAAACTATCCATTTTTTAAATAATTTACCGTATCCAGCATATGGATACTTACTACACCACTTTGATACAAAAGTTGTAAAATCAGGATTCTTTGGATTATGAATAATAGCTTCAGCTACACCTATTGTACATACTGTATCATCAGTGAATTTTCCCTTATTTTCGAATAGGTCAAAACATGGACTATTTTGTCTAGATTTTTTAAATTCATAGGGCTGACCAAATATATCTCCTACTATTGCTCCTAATAATAAGTTATTCATGATTGAGTTTTTGCATATTTTAAATAAGACCCTGGAAACCTATACTGTAGTTTATTATAAAATACTATTAAGTCATTTGTATTAGAATCACTACATAATGATGCTCCATTAGTAGCCGTTTCTAGCTTATAGGAATCAGAGTCCAAATCGTACAATATTACTCCTATAAAATCTCCATTTTTACTAAATACTAGAAATAAACCTTGATCTGCATTTCCATCACATAAATCTACCGTTTCATGAGAATCAGGTAGAACTACATCCAACATTTTCATAAGTTGATTTCTTTGATTGGTTTTAGGTTAAATGAACTGGGAGTTATTTTTACACAATCCTTAGTTAGGATAATATTCTTACTAAGAGATTCTGCTGGGTACATCCAGGTTTTAATTTTATTACTCTTTTCTAGTTGATTAATAAAATGAGCACCAAAGGACACATTTTTATATTTCCAAGGATCTTTATACAGAACATCTTCTAGATACTCCCATGTTCCTTCTTGTAATCCTTCTTTACTTCTACCAGATGGCATCAGTGGTAATAACACATGATAATAAATATTTTTACCATATTCTTCTACCACTTTTAAAAACTCATCCACTGACTTATTATCTGATATGATGTGGTGTATATTCACTTTTACATCAGATAAAGACAATAAATTGTTTACGGCTTTTGTAGCTCTTTCCCTTAAAACCGGATTACTAAAGCTAACAGCTACTCCACCACAATATTTAGATGTATACTCCAATATATTTCTAGCCAAAGAAGTAGACTCATCCGATAATACAATTCCGTTAGTAGTATAATTAGGGACTACTCCGCTATCATATACTGTTTTTAGAAACTCACAAAATTGAGGATGAATAGTAGGTTCTCCAGTAGAACCAATTGCTATTTGAAAAGGCTTCTCTGTAACAATAACATTAGTACTTTCTACCTGTTTATCTTCAGGGAATGTAGTCATCCATTTTTTCCATGTTTCACAAATGTCTTGAAAATCAGTTCCTTTATTTGTAGCACTCACATAGCAGAATGGACATTCAGCATTACACCTAGTGTTAATACCTACGTCATAAAACTCACTTCTGTCAGGTTCCAATTCACTAGCTACCCCTCTACCTAATCTTACTGTTTTAAGATTATGCCAAATAGCATGATAATTCTTGTTAGGAAATTTTCTTACTTTAATCTTACTAAATAAATCTTCGTGCTTGTTCATATTTTTATAAAAAATCTATTGTATAATTTCCTGGTATATTATGAGTTTTAAGAACAGCTTCTAATCCTGCTCTATAAAAGGTGTCACAGTCTTCATATCCAGAACCATATGGCATTGTTATATCAATCCATGCTTCTGGAAGATTATTCCACTCTTCCTCACTATACCATATTTTATCCTCATCCTCCTTCTTTCTATAATCAACTACTGGGTGTATTTCTGAATCACCATCTGTAGGTAAAATCCCACTCAGTATTTCATAGATAAATTCGCAGACGTCCTTTTCAGCGCTAATAGTGCAAAATACTTCACTACTACTGTTTGTTATTATGTCTCCGAATGATTGTATATTAATGCCAATATTCTGATGCATAGCATTCACTCCTTGCATTGTCATAGACTTCTTCACATGTAGGAAAATGATCCTCAATCTCTACTATGTATAAACCCTTTAAAGTATTAAATTCTTCAGAGTTATTATCTACGATTTCATCCCAATCATTAGTTCTCCAATTATATTTTATAGATAAGTAATTGCAGAACAACTCATCATATTCACTATGACTTTTTATCCAATCTAAATCTCCTATTGCACAAATATCTATGCACTCATCACTTATATTTCTATAATTGTCCACATAATCTGGATGCATTAGAAATACTTCCGAACTAGAGTTAGTTATCAAGTCACTGAATGATTGTATAGCACTTATAAATTTCATTGTTCTATTTTATTACCGTCATCATCTACTATATAATCGTCTTCATTCCAGCTCAATAGCTTTACTACTCTCCCCTCTTTGTTTCTCGCTACTGGGCACTCGCAATCTACTACAAACAAATTTTCCAAAATCCAGTCTATAGTATGTGTAAACCCATGATCAATATCCACACTTATTTCCTTTTCTAGTTCTTCTAAAGGCTTCTTATTACCTATAGCATGTACTTCCTTAGTATATAAGTGTTTTTTGTTTTCGGGTATATAAGACAAATATTCTTGATAGTAATCATCAAAGGTTTTAACTTCTAATATACCTCCCATCCCTGAACTAATGTCATATTTTTCTTTTTCTTCATCTGACATTTCTACCCAATTTTCCCAACTTCCATTATACTTAAATTGGGAATGCACCTTCTCTATCAAGGACTGTAATTCTTTTTTAGGCATATCAGTCCTAATACTGAATATTTCTGAACTGGAATTAGTTATTACATCTGAAATTGATTGGACTTTTATACTTAGTTGCATATCTCTAGTACTTTTAATTGTTTATTTATAAGAGGAAGTTCTTCCTTATCTATAGATACCCAAATAGACCTTTTCAAATCTGACAGAAGAGAATCATAAGATAAGGAAAAAATTTCTTCAGTGGCTAAGTTCCTCTTACTCTTTTTTACTGAATTTTTATACTTGGAAAACATTTCTCCAAATGTATATGTTATTGGGGAATATCCTAATAACTCCTTTAGAAGATTTAGAACATTATCACTATACTCAACAATAGCTAGCATCGTAATCAAATAAGCCGTTGATCTTATTCAGGATAGCTGCATTATGTATGTTACTTGGATCCTTTGATTTAATAACATAGGAAGAATCATAATACCACTCTGGATCTGATTCATTATGTGATTTAGCAAATTCATCCAAGCTTAAACTACCACAATTATTTACCATATAGTGGTATATTTTCTCTTCTACATCGGACGCATCACTCCAGAGTCTTTTAGAAACTTTATCATCATAATTTTTTAATAATTCCTCAAGATCTGGATGTTTACCAGGATTTTCTTCTATTTCCTCTTTAGCTTCATCAACATACCATCCATCTGTATCTCCAACTTCCAAATTATATTCCACTTTTATAGTGAATAGATCGTCGCAGGTTAAATCAGATCCAGCAGATTTTAAAACAGCATTTATAATCTCTTTTACAGCTTCTGGGCTAGTAGCCCAAGTAAAGACGGATGTAGAGCTATTTGTAATTAAGTCTACGTATGATTGTATAATGTATTTCATTTTACTTGTGTATTTATCCCAGATGTATATGGAATCCGTTTAGTAGTTCTGTGATTATATCAAAGGTATCATAAGGAATAGAATTGTCTTCTGTACTTATTATAAGAATTTTTCCATCTAAGTATTGTAAAGTTTCTTCTTCCTTTGGATTCCACCATGACGGTAATGGTTTTCCGGATTTTTCATATTCCTGAAAAAAGATTTTGCATTTTTCTAAAGCTCCTGGAATTTCCATCACATCATAATAATCACACCCTCTTTTTCCTTCCATTTTATATCCTAATCCCTCTAAAAAATCGAAATATTCTATAAGAAACATATAGGTATTTTTATAGTATTTTCCATCAAGATTAGATGCACTCTCCATTCTATACCTCGCTAAGGCGTATTCGTCTTCTAAATCTATAAACCATCCTTCTACTGTGCCATAGTAACTTCCATATCCCAATTTCCTTTATACATTAAAGTGTATGGGTCTGCTGGTCTATTATAAAAAGCCTTTCTGTAGTCATTCAAAGAAAATCTCATAGGTTCTTCAAACCCAGTGGTTATTTCTTTAAGAACATTAAATACTTGCTCTTCAGTTAATTTCGTATCAGTTACGAATAATTCTGAAGAAGAATTGGTCACTACGTCACTAAAGGATTGCATAATATTCAGATGTTATATTTTGTGAGCCAAATATTAATTTAAGTATGCTAGATATGTCTTCTCCTACATTGCACATAACTGGATAACTTAATATCAATTCTCCAGGAGACTCTTCATAAATATCTCCAAGAATAGTATCATCGTCATCCTCTATATTATATCCCCATTTTTTAAGTATTTTATTCCATACTTCTCTGAAGGTTTCTGGAGATACGTCTGTGCGTATAGAAAATATTTCGGAACTAGAATTAGTTATTATATCTGAGACACTTTGTATATTTACTTTAAATCTTGTCATAAATACAAAAAGCTGCCCTTATTGGGCAGCTTTAATTAATTGGTAAAAATATTCTTTAGGAAGGATTACTACTTCCCCCTCACTAGACATATTAACCTGTCCTTCTTTTACATTCTGTTTATTCCAGAATATAACGAGAGGTTTATCTTTTAATGGACAAGCCTCTGCTATAGCATGATAAGAAGGAGTAGGTTTAGTACATTTTATTTGAGCGTAAAAGGGAAGTCTGCCAGATGGATCTATTAAATCCACCTTCATGTTATCCATTTTCTTACTTTCTCCAGCCGAAGTTACTAGTTCTGGATATCCCAGTTCTTTTAATTCATTTCTTATTTTATACTCATATGCTCTTCCCTTATTTTTAGCATATTTTCCTCCTCTTCTTTTGGTTTTTGCTTTTTCCTCATCACATTTAATACATCCGCTTCTTACTAAATGCGATTTTGCTTTTTGGGTAACTTCCCCATGTATAGGGCAAATAAACGTAAATGGTTCATCTAATCCTTTGTATTCAGAAGAGGAATAGTCATATTTGTCTCCATGTTTTGGTTTACATTTTTTCTCGATAAATTCTTCAGTCGTGTATTTAGCCATTGTATTCCGTCATTAATTAACTCGATCGTCTTATCTCTTCCATATTTTTTATAAAAATCTGAAATATCCTTTGCACCATAATGTTTAGGAATAAAAAGACAGTGACATCCGAATTTCTTCTTAATTTTGAACATGTTGCTTATACCAGCTGAATCATTATCATAAAAGACTACTATGACTTTAAATTTTCTCTTTAGTACTTCATACTGTTCTTCAGTTAAAAATAAGTTTTCAGAATTTGGAGCTATAGCTGTTATGCCTAATCCATATAAGCACATAACATCCTTCATGCTTTTAGTAATAACGCATAGATCCCCCGATTCAGGTAATTGTTTACTTCCTTGAATTAATTTAGATGGCCAATTGGATAAGAACCTAAATCTGGTTCTAAAAGGAAAATACATTCTCCATAATTCCATATTATTTTTGGATCCATAGTAATATCCAAAAATAAAATTATTAGGAGATGAAGATGTAAAATAACCTCCATTTAGAAAAACTGATTTGCAAGAATATACATTAAATTTGCTCAGGGTAGATTCCTCTACTCCGTAAGATTTCCACCATTCCAATTCTTTTTTTGTAAATGGCTGTATTTGAGCTTGCAGAATACAAGATTCTGTTTCTTTAAGTATGTTTCCACTGTACTCTATAAGTTTTTCATGTTTTTTTAAATCCTTTCTATGTATAATTCCAAAATCATTAGCTATAATTTGTAAAGCTTTATGAAATGAACATCCATATTTATACATTACTAAATTAAAACAATTTCCATAAAAATCGCCTCTAAAATCTTTAAAGATTAAGTCTCCACGCTTATTTTTAAAAAAAGCACATGTGGGATTTTCATCCTTCCTTAAAGGAGAACAAAACAACCCTTTGCCAACATGGACACCTAAATAGTGTTCCATAATGGCTTCTTGGGATAGTCTCTGTAATATTAATTCCTTAGTTATTGTTGGTTCAATTTGTATTTCCATATACTATCAATTAAACCACAAAGTTACTAAGAAATTTTTATAACTCAAAATCTAATGGATCAGAGTCTTCTGCTTGAACAGGTTGTCCTACTGCATTTGGTTTACTTGCTCCTGAGTCTAGGGAAGGCATCTTAGTAGGAGTAGCTGTCTCCATATCCTTCTTCCTATCCAGTTCGTAAGGAGTAAATCCTAGTTTCTGACCAATACAATTATTTGTAATAACTGCTTCTCCACCTGGCTCGAATACAGACAATAAATAAGGAAAACGAGGTTTATTGTCCTTATCTCCTATTAACTTAATTTTGGTCTGGAAACCAATTTTTGATTTGGTTTCTGATTCTAAGAACTTACATAACTTCTCAAATGTGGTACTTTTCCCAGATAATTTATTTAAGGCTTCTGGACAAACCTCAGCTAATAAATGTCCAATGGTTTTAGTAAATACCTCTAGATTAGAAGGATTCTCCATTTCATGTCCATTGCTGTTTTTACGGGTAGTTCTTTTCTCATCTCCTGGTTTAGGTGCAAACAGAGTATGAGTAAATTGACCTTCATCGTTCTTGAATTTGATTCTAAGAACTTCGTACTTCGCAGTAGGATCTTTCTTACCATCAAATTGTGCATATTCTACACCATCAAATTGTACATCGTGAATTTCCCAAGCTTTTAATAAAGGTAAAGAAGTTGATACATATTTTTCGTTGGCTCCAAATCCAATATTCATTTCCATAATTGTGCAAATTTATTAGAGTTCAAATTTAAATTCTTCAGTAATCTCTTCACTTCCGTCTCCATCTAATGTTGCTTCCATAGGAAGAACTTCTGGAATATCATCTTCAACTACTTTAATCTTTGGATCTACGCGTTTCTTTTTAGAGTCTTCTACGTAAGGAATATCAACCCCACCGTCCATGATAAATGTATCATTATTTAGTGGAATTAATTTAAATTCTGTACCGTGTTCAGCTAACTTAGTATTAGCTTTTCCTCTACAAGAAACAGTCTTGCTCTTAGTAAGTTTGTTTCCACTTTTACATCCGAAAACTTCATCCTTACCAATTACAGGAACTAACTTATCTTCATGTTTTTGGTATATTACAGAAATCCTATCTTCCCATTCTGCCCCTAAAACTTCTACAGCTTTAGAATTAAGAACTAATTTATTCTCTTCCAGAATAACTATAGGCTCTGTACTACCATCATCTTTCATTACTGATTTAGCCTTTTTAGGAGTTGCTGCTCCTTCTTCGATTATCTCTCTGCTAATTGGAGTGTAATCTCCAGTTTCAGGATCAAAATCGAACTCTATCAACATTTTAACCCGCATTATACTCGCGTATTTTCTCTATAACGTATTCTAAATCGTTATCTATGTAAAGATCTTCAAAACAACCAAATGGACTTTTGGCTGTATTTGTACCATCACTATTAGTCATAAACTTATATGCAATACCTCCATCATCATTTTTTCCAATGACTGTATATAAAACATAAGTAAATAAACCTTCTAGTACGATTACATTATCCAACATTTTACCTATGGTTTTAATCTTATAATTTGGATTCATTTCGTCCCCAGCATTCTCACTGTGAGTACAAACCACAAACATAAGATCATCACGCATATTCATAGCTTCTTTAAACACACTATACATATGTTGAGCCATTTCAGTAAACTTTTCGTAAGACTTTTCTTTAGCCCTATCCATAGCCTCAAACGACATCAAATACTGCATATCATCCAAAACTATAGTTTTAATATTAGGCATTTTACTATTTATTAGCTTTAAAACAGTTCCAATTTTATCCACACTACTGGTTACGTAGTAATTACCTTCCCATGCTTTGGATTCTGGATCTTGCTTTAAGCTTTTATATTTAGCCTTAAATCCTCTAAACGGAAGAGGTTTACCGGTTGTACTTATGATGAAAGTTTCTTCTGGATTTAAATTACGAATAGAGGTGGATTTTCCACTCCCAGATGGACCAACGATTGCTATTAATTCAGCCATTTACATTACAAATTGATAATTTTTCTCAGAATTATCTATCTCAACTGGAGTATCTTTCTTTATTATTTCATCTTTTACTTGTTCTGGCCTACCATTTAAGGTTAAATATGGTTCATAATCATTTATTTCTTTACCTCTAGGAAGTTCTTTCCATACTCCTACATTACCATAAAATCCATTGCCTATGGATACATCTGTGTCTCCATATCTATTTTTTAATACTATTATAGCTCTAAAGGTATTTTCCAGCATACCTTTTATTTTATAGTCTTTATAGGTAACAAGTTTTTCCCTATGAGGATGAAATACAGCTAGTACTATTTCTGCATCTTCACTAGGTCCTCCACTATCTTTTATATCATCTAGTTGAGGCTCCTGAAATCCAGCATTTCTTCTATCCATAGAAGAACTTCCTCTATTCATTTGCATTAAAATAAGAGGACTTATACCACATCTATTTCTAAGAGTAACTAAGTAATTGGAAGCTAAATCTATTTCTTCTTTTTTAGTTCTCCCTTTATCTTTCCTCATTAGTGCAATATGGTCTATTACTACTAAGATAACTTGATTCTTATTATTAGGAATATATATTTTTCTGGTATCTGTTTCTTCAAATCGGCCATATTTACCTAGTTCTTTTAGAAGATGAGCATACATTCTATCAGCCGTTAAGCTTCTATCATATACTGTTATTATTTCTTCTATTCTATCCAACCAGTTTTTGGCATCTTTTACCAGTTCAAAATCCTCTTCAGAAAGAGTTTTACCTCTTTTCTTGGAAAGAAGTTCCTTAAATGATAATTCTTTTCCATATTTTTCCCAAAGGTAGATACTTAAAAGTTTCACAAATAAAGCCTCAGCGGACATTTCCAGAGAATAATATATAACTTTAAAATTCTCATTGTTTATATTATCCATTAAAGGCTTATATATATATGCATACAGAGCAAATGAAGTTTTTCCACTTCCAGTGGAGCCAAATATAAGAGAATATGTAGACTGAGTTACTCCGTCTATTACACTTTCTAACTTCGGTAAACCCATAGGTAAACCCCAGTTTTCCCCCTTCATTCCTTTCTCTATTTGCTCTAATACAGAATTTACTATCGACATTTATAATGATTTGATAGCATCCATGTTTATCACTTCGCCATCTCCATTTTGCATTGCCTCTAAACTAAGCCAAGCTTGGGCTGATACAAATTCTGCCATACCCATATTTATAAGATTGCGTTCCTTGGCCCAGTCAAGTAAGGACATAATCTTTTTATGTGTTTCTGGATTATGTTTGATTGCTTTACCATATCCAAATTTTAAATCATCCAAATCTTTGAATTTTCTTCCAGGAGTTCTTAGCATGTGAGTTACTCCGTTGATAATCATACTAACTGGATAATTATTGAATAAATCATTCCCCAATTCAGCAGAATATTTAAAATAATTATTTAGGAATATTTTATTAAATTCTACATCAGCGGGATCAAAAGATTGCCCCCTATCGGGAATTTTATAAGATTTGAGAATGACTCCCTTATTTTGAAGAGAAAGCATGACTTCTCTCAAATCTTGCCTATCAGATGTGGATAAATATCTAGCTAAATATTCTTTATGGTCTTCCTCCGCACTAGCTAGAAACAATAATCTAACAACTAACCACTCTTCAGCTGTTAGATGATATTTTTCGAGAACAGATAGCTCATTCTCTATAGTTAAACTTAACTTTTCCAAATACAATTAGTTTAGATATTACAAAGTAATTATCTATCTAACTGCAATCAATTTATCCTCCTTTCAGAGTGTTGTCTTGCATATAAATTTGGAACCCTCCTATCAAAGTGTTTAGTTCCTATATGTCTCTATCACTTATATACATTCTTTTACTTGCCCAGTCAACGGATTTCTTTACTACATCAAGTAAAGAATCAGATTCGATGTACCAACACCTATACCCATCTTGGGTTATAGTAGCTTGCCAAATGAACTCTTCTGCACATGGACCATCATAATCTTCCATATAGTCTAGGCAATTGATTCTTATATTCCAATACCCTATAAATCCTAAATCTATAGTTATATCAGAATCTAAATCAGCTTGATTCATAGTATTAGTAGTTGAGATAGTCTATTACAATCTAATTTAAAATCACCTATACTAGCTTCTAATATATTGATTTCTCCTATTTCATAGTCTTTAAGTATAGATAAAAATCTATCCACACTAAGTTCTACATTTTCAGACTTAATCCATTCCCCACTACCTACCCTATCATAGTATGTACATCTTATCATTAAAACCTAAATGTCATTTGTGTTTCCTTTTCTCGTTTCGGAGTATATTGTTCTCCAGATAAAAGTTTATCTAATCCCTCTTCATCAATGGTTATATAATTTCCAGTTGATGAATTTTGATACCATTTTTCTTCTACAGTGTTCTTTATTACTAAGGTAAATATAATAGCTTCCTCTTTCCCTTCAAAGATTCTTAATACTCTACCTAGTCTTTGTTCTTTTTTAGTTTGAGAACTATCGAATCCAAGTATAACTGCGATAGAAGCCTCTGGGCAGTTAAAGCCTTCATTTAATTTCATTACTGTATTAATAACTCCAGATCCAGGCTTTAAAAAATCTTCTATAGTAGCTCTACCTTGTTTAGCAGATGTTTTTCCGCTATAAACTTTTCCATAAGCTATCTTTTCAGCCATTTTTATTGTACTACTAAAGGTAATACATTTTTTGTCTTGATAGTGAGATAGTATTTTATTAGTAACTTCTATTTTTCTTTGATGGTTTGCTATGAAAGCCTTTCTTTTTTGAAGATTTTGAGAAAACTGAAAAGTCATAGCTGTTACCTGTTTTCTGTAGTCAGCTTCTAATGCTTTATTTCTACACCTATCTTTTACTAATTGTTCTCTCTTTTTCCAGCCGTCAGGTCCAATTAAACTCATACATAATGAAAAATCATAATCAAAAAAGGAAAATGCCTCATAAAACTTCTCATTATATTTGTTATATTCAGATAAGTCTACATCAAGTACTACTTTATATTCTCTGAAGGATGATAGCCATTTATTCTTAATGGCTTCTTCCTTAGTTACAATATCTACTACTGGACAAAATTGTAATAAATAATTATGCATACCATCAACTCTTATAAGAGTTGCAGTTAGGCATAACAACATTTTATAGCGTACAACTTTAAATACTCTAATCAGAGTGGGAGCTAATATTTTATGACATTCGTCAATTATTAATAAATCGGTTATTATTTCTTTAGAATCTTTTGAAGACTCGTTCATGGTTACAACCTCGCAATTATAGCTGAATCCCCAATCCAATATTTCCGCATTCCATTGTTTTAATAATGGCTCATTTGGTACTACTATTAATACCTTCTTACTAGGATTTTTATTTAGGAATCTTTTAATAGCTAATAAAGCACACCTGGTTTTTCCATAACCAGTACAACCATGAATTATTCCTTGACATTTGTTATCTACCCATTTTTGAACACTTAAAGATTGTCTTTCATCCCTTGTCATAATAAAAAATTCTCCCTAACTGCGCTCTTGTCATTACGACGTGGACCGTATGCACTATTTTAGTTGGCAAGGAGGGCTCAGGTTTGGAGAATGCTTACTATAGCCCTTTATTCAGCATAATGCTAACAGCATTGTATATTGTTCTGGACTAAATTTATATATTCCAGAACTATAATACAGTAATTTTAATATTAATTTGTATAAAATCATCCTACAAGATCATATCCTTTTTCGGAAGCAACCATTTCGATTTGCTCCATTCGTGATTCCCACTGAGAGATATGGAATCGAGCTTCATCGCTCAATGCAAATAAGATGACGTTTCTCAACGTTTTTAATTGGTCAGTAGTTAACTCAGAATATTTCTTACTTTTAAGTAAGACCATAGCTCTTAATTGAGTATAACTCAGACCTTTAGGAGTAATATAAATGTTAATAGAAGGTTTTAGACCCAGCCTTTCTTTCACTACTTCAACTCTGTCCCTAGTAGTTCCGTCCTCATTTTTCACAGTTAAGTCTTTCAACTCTTGAGGTGAAAACCACAATCCTTGTTTCAATACAAAAGTTAAGGTAATATGTTGTTTATTAAATTTGCCAAGTCTGTCTAGGCATCCATCCATTACTAGACTGATGGGTAACTCCTTAAATTCATCTGGACAACCACCTACAATAGCAGAAATAGGAACATTCTTTGTATCAGTGATTGAATCCTTATTATTGTCTAGAATAGTTCTAATATCAGATAAAAAGTTAAATCTAGGTTTACCTTTTTCCTGCTCTAACCATCTTAGGAATAGCTCACAGTTACACCTTTCTATCTGATCTTTTATGATATCAATTAATACATACCTTCCTGGATTTTGTTTGTCTTGATTGTATAACATAGATCTACAGTGAGCATAAAACGATTTTAGCTGACTTTCACTTGCATCAATCAATCTAATTTCTTCTTGTACTATTTCGCCATTAATTTCTTGTTTTCTACCTTTCCAGATAAAGCTTTTGATATCAGTTTTTTTGGACGCCATTGCTTCTTCCAATCTCTCTCTAATTATTGTCATATATTCTCTACTAAATTTTATTTCATCATTTTTTCATCTTGTTATTAATTAATCATCTTGTTATTAGTAGGTTATATCATTATGGTATCAACAACTACTTGTTTTTCTACAAAATCTATAAATTGATCTGAATCGAATCTATAGGGAACAAATATGTTATTGACTGGATCATACCAGGTTTCTTTACCTGCAATTATTTCTTTATATTTCAGGTATCCTACAGCACCTAGTTTTATAGGAGGAGAATCCCAATTAGGAAATTTAGTACATAATATATATTCACCAGTATCTATATTTTGAAACACATATTTAGTATAATCTCCCATTTCTCCTCTTCCTGCTAGTAATCTAGCATAAATAGTGTTCACGAACTAACTCATCTTCAGAAATTTCACTATCTTCAGAAGTAGCAACTACTTTGTAGGTAATCCAACTTTCTACTTCTTCATTATATCTTTCTGAAATTGTCTCTTCATCTTTGTCAGTTAATTCATCATCACAATCAAACCCCAATTCTTCAGCACAATCTTCCCAAGTCATTAGCCCATGAGACCCCTCATACATCTCATACTCCTCTCTAGCAAGTTGATAGGCGTATTCTAATGCTTCTTCTTTATTGTCAGCCAAAATAGTAGAATAATATCCACTTCCTCCGAATCCTCCTTCTAATCCTACATAAATATTAAATTCTGTTTTATTCATCACATTCATATTTTCTACATCCATACTTAGCAAAATCACATCTAGTAACCTCTTGCCCTAAGAAACATTTATATAATTTACATTTTGTACAACTTCTATCGGGAAATTTCCACTCTTTTCTATGTAAATCAGCTATTTCTTTTTCCTTTGCTTTACCAGTAAGTATAACATCATCACTAACCTTTTTAGCCATTTCTCTTTCTTTTCGGTTTATAATTTTCACAAAAATTAAGAGCCTCTTCTAATGCTCTACTATAAGAGGTGAAACTACTAAACGTACATCCTTCATCTTTTTTAGAAAGCCAAGTCATTTTATCTTCCTTTCCTATCCTAACTCCAGCAGTCCACTCATGTTTACCCAAATGCAAAACTGGGAAAATACCAATTCTAAAGCCTTTTTCAGCCCACTCCTCTATACCCATCTTTACTTAATTATTAGCAAAAAAATAAGGGATGCACAAACTGTGCATCCCCCTATAATAAATAGCTTATTCTGCACTTTATACTTTTTCAACTCACCATCTTTTGCTAGTAAGATAGATTCATTAATATTATTTATCTCGTGCAGGTTACTTATTTGCTGATCCTTTACTACTAGTGATTGCTGCAGTATCGTGTTTGCTTCTTGTTGTAAACCTATTTTTCTTTCTAACTGTGGAATCTCCAATTTGAGTTTCTGATGTTCTAGAAAGATTAAATTTGTTTTCTTTAATTGAGTCGGAGTTATTACTATTAACGAATCCTGAGTCAATTTTGGATAGATAGTTTGAGAAAAACTGGGCATCATCGGCAATAGACTGATTAGTAATACTATCAAGACCTTTCTCATACCAATGATCAATTTCAATTATTATTGAGTCAGATACTCCTACTTCTCCTTTTAAACTATCAATCTTACTTGTTAAGTCTATATTTATAGTACTTAATGAGTCATTTACTAGTTTTAAAGAGTCTATTTTGTTTTCATAGGGGATGGTATTCTCTACCCTTCCCCAGTTATAGTAACAGTATAAAACTACTACATTAGTTATAGCTAATAAGATAGCTATACTTATAGCAATTTTATTAATCTTGCTCATCTACTTTCTTACCTTCCGTATTCTTTTTAAGATAGCGTTCCTCCATCTCATTGTATCCTGGAATATATTTACCAGGAGCATATTGAATGTCTGACACTACGTAGTCTACAATCTGGTGAGCCATTCTCATATTAAGAAGCAAAGAATTGGTACTTGTGAACACACAATTTGCCTTATCTTCCTTCAGGGCACGACCTTCAGCCAAAGTTTTTCCTAGTTCAGATTTAGCCTGATCATGTTCATGGCAGAAAGAGATACCAATACGAAGAGTATTTTCCGGAAATTCCATGAAATCATCATCTTCCTTATGTCTTTGATTAAGCACTCCGTCTTCATTTTGAACTACTGTAGCCATAGTTACTCCATCTTTTTCATCAAGTAATACTCCACAGACAGTAAATGAACGTTCATTACCTTTAAAATCCTTAAACTTTGCTTCTTTAAAAATCTTTTTCATATCTTTATTTGTTTTAAAATGTTATTTTCTACCTAGTCCATTGTAAAAATCCAATATAGCATTTTCCTTACGGAGCCATGATGCTTCTTCTTTTGCCATATCAGATATAGTTCTGGAAATTGATTCCTCCTCTACTTGTTCTTTTACAAGTCTTCCTTCTTCCTCACTTTCTCCATTTAACCACTGAAAGGTAGCCCAATCAGCTTCTTTCAGAGCTTGGTCTACAATTTTGTTTATAGACATTGTAGTTTCTATTTCCCTATCTACTGTAGCTTCAAAAGGCATTATTCTGTCCTTTATATCTACATTAATAGGTGGAACAGGAGGATACTGAAATACAGCATCATTATCAGTTAAATATTTATATATCCATTCATGATGCAAATATTCCTCTTTAGCTCTGCCTATCCAATATATTTCTAATTTGGGTAAGCCTTCTACTGCAAAATAGTTAGCAAATGTTCTATACAGGCTATGATTAGCTAATTCTGCGGACATTTGTTTTACTAGCATTTCTATCATAGGAGTACTTAATGTGCACTCTCTTCTAGACTTATCTATAATTTTGTTAGTATAAGTCATAGTAGGTTCAGCTGCAACCGTCATTACTCCTTTATCTGGTGTGTCAACCTGTATTGGATTTCCTCTTTCGTCTAGTTTTCTCATTAGTATATTCTGTAAAACCATTTGATATTAAATAATCTAGTGGAGCTTCTAACCAAGTAACATATTTAGATAAAATAAATCCATCCATTTTACAAAACTGAGGACTCTTATACTTTACAGGTTTGATAGCCGAAAAAAATCGGCTATCTACTATTTCAGACCTATCTTTATAGTCTTTATACAGTGTAACTTCGTATAGAAATCGAGGTCCCACCTTTAACACGAGGTCTCCAGTAGGGGATTTCATTAGGTTGGTAGGTTCTTCCATTCCATTGATATTTCAGTAATTTTCTGTTTGGATCTCTTTTTATCCGTAGCAGAATATCTGGAATATCAGCCTGATTGCACTGTATAGATTTGGTATTTTCTCCATATACATAAACAATCAATTTACTGTAAACAGGAATGACTGGCTTTTCCCTAGAAGCCCACTTTTGGTTGTAAAACCCTCTTCCCTCTCTACGACGAAGTTTTTTTAATTCACGTTTTTCCTCAGCCGTTTTGCTGAAATCACAAATCACTCTATTTTTAGGATGTAATCCTAAATCAATCATTAATTGCTGATCATGTACATTTACTGGATCAAGCTCCTTTTTCTTCTGCTGTTTAGCCATAATTAATCTAAAATATTAAACAGTTAATAAGCTCGGACGGTAGGATTCGAACCTACGTGAGAGTTTCCTCTCGGCAGTTTTGGAGACTGCTGGCATTAACCACTCGCCCACGGCCGAATTTAATCTTCCACCATTTTTTTCAATTCTTCCACTGCATTTTTATATTCTTTTATATATTCTTTCAATGTAGTAACATCTCCAGTTTTTTTACAAGCTCTATAGTGAGCTATATACTTTAATGCAGTTTCCAAAGGGATACCGTAACTAGGTTTTCCCATTTCCTCTCTTTCATTTGACTTTCCTTTGTTTACTTTAACAAGTAATTGTAAATCAAAGAAATGTCCTGTGTCACTAGTAGATTCTAGTATAAAGTCTGATTCTTCTATTCTCATACTTTTAAGTTATTTGAGTCCGGGATGGGACTTGAACCCCCATGATGCAGGTTTTGCAGACCTGTGCCTTAACCAACTTGGCGACCCGAACAAAAGGAGATTGATTTAACAATCTCCAACTAATTTTTATTGTTTCATTTTCTTAGCTACATCCATTAGCATATTCAAACCAACTGCATCCATTGCACTACCGCTTCCAGAATTGTTACCATTCATCATAATTTCTGGAACCCAACGTACATTAGATTTGCTAAGAGCCTCTGCTACACCTACAGTAGTTTTATATTGCCACTCAGCTGCTTCCTGAGGAGTTAAACCAGCCTGTACTTTAAGACGATTAGCTTCAGCCTCAGCTTTACCTTCCTCAATAATTTTCTTAGCTTTTTCAGCTGCTTCTTTTGCTTGTAATTGAGCTACCTCAAATGCTTGCTGAGCTTTTGTCACCTCTACAGCCTTAATTTTTTCCTGCTCCCACTTTGCAGATTCTGCGGCTGCTTTACCTTCCTCTGTAATTTGAATTGTACGTTGTACTGCCTCAGCTGCTTTAGCTTTAGCTGTTACAATACTCATATCTGCTTCACGCTGTTTAGAAATCTGATCCAGAGTTGCTTTTTCATATTTCAAATCAGCAATAGATACTTGAGCTACACGTAATCCATAGAAAGTAAATGGGCTTTCCTCTTGACGTTTCAAACCATTTAAAGCAGTAGAATCAGATACTGTTTCTGCTACTTTAGTAATTTGTGTTTCATTAGTTAGAGGATTAATAGTCTCAATTTCTCTAATTGTAGTTTTATAGATACCGGAATTAAGTTGATCTGTAATGTACTGATACAAATCGGTTCTTTTCTCACTAACTGACTCCAATGAACTCATCAAAGGACCACAAGCAATAATAACTTTTCCGATAGTAGGTTTAATTAAGTCGTTTACCAAACGATCCATTGAACCATAATGAATTTGGATTCTTTCCAAATATTTAGGTTCAGTAGGCAACTCAATTCTAAGAGAGCCTAAAACATAACCCTTACCCTTGTCATTGTAAGTGATAGGCATTGCAGGACTTTCTGCATCATCAGGAATGAACAAATTACCGTTCCCATCTTCTGAAATTTGATTGAACCAAATTTGAGAAGTTTTGTCATAAATAGTTACCGTTCCCATCTTCTGAAATTGTAATCCTCCATTTGTCCAATATTCTAAAGTTCCAGTAAACGGAATTTGATTGATTCCAATTTGTTTCTTATCCATGTCTTCTCCTAATTTTGGAATCATACATAAAAATGCGAAAACTACTACTGCAATAAGTGCCAATGCACCTTTTCTCATAAATCTTAATGTTTTAAAAAGTTATAAAAAAATATTTATTCAAAAATTACATAATAAAAGGGAATAATAATCCTTCTGAGCTTATACTCTCTATTGGAAATTCTAGGAACTACCCCTCCCATTGATAAAAATAACCATACATAATAAATGACTAGTAAAGCCATTAGAAATGGCATTAGAAACTTAAAAATCATAGTAATAATAATTCTATATCATTAATTTTTTCCGAAATCATTTTACTATACCAATATTCCTTGGCTTTCTTTAATTCTTCTTGTGTTGTAAGATTACCAAAAATGCAATCTCTACAATACATTCCGCTACATGGAGAAGAATGCCTATTATTTTCATAGGCTACACTATAGTCAGATTCACCATCAGATTTTAGATTACATCTGACTCCTGTTGTATTGAGAAATTTATATTTTCTTCTAACTTCTTCAATTACTAATCTTGGACGTCTGTATTCTCTTTCCATATCTTTTTTCTATTGATTTAATTTTAGCTATATAATTTGGATCTTCTGCATATCCTATTCTTTTTAGAAATGCGTAATAGTCTCCTTTTTGATACCTATATTGTACCTTATTTTTATAAGCTTTTACACTAGATTGCCAAGTGTCAAAACGATAATATCTCTTATTTCTAGAGTCATATAAACCGAACAGATTATTATGCTTAGTACACCCATCCGACTTATAATGACCAGTTTCTAAGATTGACTGAGCTACTACTACATGTGCATGTTGTAATCCATAGTACCTAGCACATTGATACACTAACTCAGGAGTGGGATTCTTAGCTGTCATAAACTCAGGAACTTTATGTTCCATTCTTTTACTATTAGATTGTAAACTGAACATACAAACACATAGTAAAATAGTGAATAAAATTTTCCTCATTTTATTTAAGTTAAGTTATATATAGTGATCCTATCAGGAATCGAACCTGAATTTAAAGTTTAGGAAACTTTTGTTCTATCCATTGAACTATAAGACCAATAAGTACCCCAACCAGGAATCGAACCTGGACTGATTGCTTAGAAGGCAATTGTTCTATCCATTGAACTATTAGGGCATTATATAACACAGAATTGCTACACTAATTTTACTTAGTCCCTGTAGATCTAATTGCTAGCATAGGTGCTCTACAGATGTATCTCATTCGATTTATCTGGCCAGATTTACGAACTCTTGAATTGTAAGGTGGGTTTCCTCCCACGCTTCCGTGTTATAAAAAATAAGTAATTACCTAAGATCTCTAACAGATTAATACACTTGCTGTTAAAGATTACCTTAACCACCTCTACGCTTCTGTACCTTCACACCAGTGTATTGGTGTGGAAGCCTACCTCATTACTTTATTATATCTGCTTTCACGTATCAGACTAGTTCCTTCTTCTTGAAATCACGCTGAGATTCCACCCCAGATGCCGGCTCGGAGTGACCCCACAGGGATTCAAACCCTGATCGACGGATTAAAAGTCCGCAGCTCTAATCGTTGAGCTATGAGGTCAATTAATCACGTTTCCATAAAGGTATATCGTCTCCATCTTGCATAAATTGCACCAATACAAGAATACCTATTAAACCTCCAGCAGCTATAGAAATCCATGATCCTATAATTGCCAAAATACTTAGTATTACAGATTTGACAGTTAATTCTTTAAACACATAATATATTAAAGCAAGACATATTAAACAAACTGTCAAGCATCCTAAAAGATATGTTACCATATAAATTATATTTATTTATTTGTTGGGCTACTGCGATTCGAACGCAGAAATACAGAACCAAAATCTGTTGTGTTACCATTACACTATAGCCCAAAATGGCAAGACTTATTTTTGAAATAAGTCCTGCTTTGTATTATTTCTTTAACGATCCAGGTCTAGTAGTAGACGCTTGGTAATCCTTTGGTTGTTTATCCCACCAATCCTGTCTAGCTTTAAGCCTAGCTACTCTTTTCTTATATTTCATCGTACTGCAATTTTATAAGTTTTATTGTCTACAACTACAAAATAAACTCCAGAATGTACATTTAAATTTACTCTGTCAGAGTCTGATACTTTGTTATAAATAACTCTACCAACAGTATCTATTACTCTTATGGATTTCTTAGATACATTACTAACCAGAATATTGCCATTAGAACTGACTACAATAACTTCCTGTAAAGTTAATTCTTCATTAGAAGTGGGAAATTCAGATTTGAATGTAAATGAAGCCGTGATAGTAGTATCATTAGCTACCACTAAACAGTTATACACCCCATCCATATCTGGCTTTACATATTCCGAAATAGTTAGTACATTTTTATTTGATTTTACTCCTTCTGGGAGAGTTTTCCCATCTTTGTTCCAAGTATAAGTAATTTTAGTAGGATTCAACGTTTCTAGTATATTCGTTTCTACTTTTAAGGAGACAGAATCATGATTAAATACTTCTACTTCCAAATCTTTAATGTTAGGATTTTCTACAGTAATAGTTTTACCATTACTAGAAGTAGAGTAAATTGTATTGGTTACATCGAATTTAGGATAAACTTCTAGTGTCTTAGTCCAAGTAAAAGGATACTCTCCAGTTTTATTTAAAACCACCAAATTAATATCTTCAATAGTTTCATCTGGAATCAATTCAAAGTATCCAGAATCAGATTGTGCTATAATTTCATCATTTGATGATAACATATATTTTTGGATATCCAAGTCATTAACTGCTTTTACTGTAAATTTCGCAGTATCTCCAGAAGTCAATCTGATAACGTTGTCATCCATTCCATTTACTTGGAATGAACTAACTAAGTCGGTAGGACTAGAAACCTTATTTAAATCCTTTAATATATGTAACGTAGCTACAGTATCACAAGTAAATCCATCAAATTCATTCCTACTATAAAAAGTTCCATATTCATCAGTAACGGATTTAGTTTCAATTTTATGAGTATAAAATAATTCTATGGTTCTAATATTCTGCCACGGATTCCATACATCAGGAATTTCTTCCATATGTAGTAGTTTAGTTCCATCATCTAGTGTTGTAATAGCCTCTTTAGGTACTTTTTGAGCACATACTACATGCTTTCCTTGAGATTGGAAATCTACTTCTAAATCACCAAATCCACAATACCAATTAACTTCTACATCTTTTAGATATGGGTACTTCTCCGTATCTACCTTCAATTCATAATTGCCAGGTTTTCCTGGTTCAAACAACACCGTGTCTACCTGTGCATACGACATTGCAGTCATAAAGACTGCTACTAACATAAGTAAAAACTTCTTCATTTAAAATAATTTAATTAAACCTTATTTTCTAATAAATTCCAATAATTTCTTTAAGCTGTCAGATATTTTATTCTCTATAGAATTAATTTGAAATATTACTTCTACATCTACTAAATATTCTGACGAGTAAGAATCTTCTAAACCAGTAGTACCTTCTAAATATCTAGTTCCTTTGGGAATTATACTTTTTACTACTCTAATATTCTGTCTAACATTAGGATGAGGATGTGTAATAACTTGGCTATTACTCAAAATCATCATAATTATACTATCGATATTAGAATAAGTGTGTATTCCATCCCTAGTCTCCATTTTATCATTTACATGAATGCCTAAAATATTAAAAGGTTCATTAGATTGCCTCTTTTCCCCTATTCGAGGAGCTTTAACATTTCTAATGGGAGTTACCCATCTTCCACCATATCTTTCAATATAGAGTTTATAACACTCTACGTCTTCCTCTGATACTTTGAAAGTATCTTCTGTAAAAGACTCTGCTTTAATCTTTAAACACATAGTTTTATCTAGTTAATAATTAGTGGACGATGAGGGATTCGAACCCTCGTCCTAACTACTTCTCAATAACATAGTATATACGAAATTGCCTTTTTATAGAAGGCTAACTAGGGGAAGCCGATTGGCATCCACTCCACCACTCCATTATAAGTTGGAGAACTATAGAAACCAATAGTCATTTCTGTTCCTAAGCTGACTTACACTCGACTCTCTTTGCAATTAAGCAGCGATACGAACTTCGTCGATTTCGCGAGAGAAAGAAATTGCATTATTCTTTCCATTTAATTGTTTGTACTTATAAGGTAGTCACAACCTTTTCGCCTATGTTACCGTTCGTCATAGCAGTCAAAAGCCTGTATCGCCCTTATTTGCTATAGAATAAAATTTCTCCGTCAATGGTCTTTACTTCCCAACCACTACTTCTATAGAAATTTTCAACATTTCCTTCTTTATTATCCTGGAATGCTTTTCTTCTTTTATCCTTCTCGTCTCCACTGTATTTAGTAAGTACTGCATCCATTATCTCTTCGGTACTTATACTAATAGGAGCTGAATCAGAAAATCTTTTTACTAGAAGATCATTTACTATTGCTATTACTTCATCATTTGCTAATTTAGCACGCAACTCTCTAGCTTTTCCAGGAGTTATAGGATCAACCTTAGCCATATTATAATTCTTTTTGACTAGCTGTTACAGCCAATTTATCACATCTATTGTTATATTTATCATCTTTATGCCCCTTTACCCAAGTAAAAGTAACCATGTGATGAAACCTCATTGCCTTATCGAATCTCTTCCATAGGTCTACATTTTTTCTTCTTTGCCAACCCTTGACAGCACATCCAATAACATACTGTGAATCAGTTATTATATTTAGAGCAGATGGTTCAGAAATGGATTCCATGGCTACTATACATGCCATCATTTCCATCTGATTATTTGTAGTATTAATATATGTCTTACTATATTCCAATACTTCATACCCATCTTTATCTACAATAATTAAGCCTATTCCTCCTTGCCCTCTGGCATAGGAATAGGCTCCATCGGTATAAACTGTATACATTAGTAGATTACCAATGCTGATTTGGTCATATCAGAAGTTTGTAATTTATATACCTGCTTAATTGGAAGAATAATATTTCTATCCTCGATGTAAATTTCTGTAGTTTTGCCACAGTTTTTTCTTACCAAGTATTGTTGATATAGCCCTTCTCCTATGATATGATCAGAAGAAAAATCGGAAGGAGGGACAATAACATGATTAGTAGCCTGTTTCAACATCTCATTATTATAAGATAGTGAAGCTGATTCATCATATTCTACTACATTTTTAAACAAAGATCTTACTTTGTTTACTTTAGCAGGATTAGCTTTATAGCTCACTCCTAGGAATGTAACATTCTCTGGCTCTTTACGCCATATTGTAGATGCCGTGTTCCAGGTAGCTAAATCAATAATCCCAAAGAGTAATGTAGATACTGGTCTTCTTACTTCGATGATGTTCTCAGAATTAATTCTTCCAGTTTCTGAAAAGAATAGTACATTGCCAAATGTTTTTACTGCAATGCCTAGCACTCCAGTTTTAGTTTTTACTAAATCTCCTTGTTTTGCTACTAACTGCTTATTCATATTATTTCTTTATTTTTAATGTTGCGTAATTTTGATAATCCTCTCCTCCAATAGGCTGTTTAAATTTAACATATCCGGACACTCCATATATTTCTACTTTTGTATCATTAAAGCATACAACGGATACATCGCCCATAGAATGATTACTTAAAAATCCAATGAGTTCTGAATATAGTCCTTTTCCTATTGTTCTATTTTCTAGAAAATTCTTAGGAACTACAAGATAGAGTTTATCACAAGTTTTAATATTTCTAATATTTTCCTCTTCTGATTTATCTCTATACCATTCTACTACTTCATATCCTTCTTGGGAAAGATAAGTAGCTGTTAAGTCTCTTCCAAAATACGGAGACATATAACTTACTCCTAAAAAGACTTTCACTTTTTGGATATTCATTCTGCTCCATACTACTTTGTACGAGTCAAATTCTCCAATTAATACTCCTCCTTCTGGATTTACTACTTTAGTTACTTTCTTCAAAAAGGAATCATCTACAACAGTTACATAATCCTTTGCTGGATTATAAGCCCTGAGCGTTCCTTTATAAGAGGAGATAACATAAATACTTCCATCCTCCAGTTTCACCATTTGTCCCTCAGATATGGAAGGAGCATTGTTTTCTACTTCAACATCCCAAATTCCTTTAACAATCCAAAGAGATGCCTCAATTCCTTTTAAGAAGGAGGATACCATCCACTCCAACCACAAAATATCATCTAGAGTACATGCCATTTCTCCCTCTTTTAAACGAACGGCTCTTATCTTTTTTCCTAAAGATTTTGCTATAGGAGAAAGAGTTGTTACTATTTCTTCATCATTTTTGCATATGAAGTATTTACCTTCTAGATGCGTTTTGTAAAATTCTTGTTTAGTCATATTATTTAATTGTATCATAAGTTTCTAATTTGAAAGGCGGAGAGCACTGGAATCGAACCAGACACCCATACAGAGTGCAATCTGCTTAGCAGGCAGTCCCTATCACCATCAAGGATTACTCTCCAAGTAAATTATGAGGAAAGCATTATTATGCCCCCCCCCATTTTCTAGAGTTACAGCTTAATCATGTCCTCAAACTTTTTAGCCATAGCACGATTGTCAGAGGCAATCTTATTCAGAGCTTCCATTTCTTCCTGAGCCTTTTTCATCTCTTCTTGCTTCTTAGCTGCCTGAGCTTGGGCTTTATCAGCTAAATTTAACAACTTAGTAATGGTCTTATTAAATATACTTAAGATTGCATTACTTTTACTCAGCATATTAGCTGAACTTCTTGAAAACGGATTTGTAAAAATAATAATCTTCTCTTACTTGTTAATTATTAGATATTATTTTAAATTTTTTATCAAAGGATAGACTATGTTTCTTTCTCCACATACTGTATCTATCCGGACAGAATCACTTCCCAGTAGGATATGGAAAGTCTTATATGAGTTCAATTCTCAAACGAGTCAGCGCTTTAAATTAACTCGTCATAGTCTATAAGTGCCTTCAGTGGGACTCGAACCCACACGGCCGAAGCCACTAGATCCTAAGTCTAGCGTGTCTACCAATTCCACCATGAAGGCTTTAACTCTTGGGTTTACAAGAGTAATAATAAAAATTCTTCTTCCACCGTATGACTGAAAGATAATTCCAATAGAGCCTTTTTAACTTTTATAAAAGCTTCTGTATCGCTAGAGTTCCATTCTGGCCATGCTCCACCTCCAGCCCTATATCCATATACTTTACTTAAAAAAGATTGATAGTCTCTTATTCCTAAGTCTTCGAATAATGAACATACTTCTGTACCAGAATGTCCAGTCATAATTCTACCATCATTTAGAGTTTTACGCTCAACCACTTCTACGAATACAGACTTCTCCCTTAATTTAAATTCGTAGTGCTTTGTCCTTATTACAAATACCTCTTCCATAAAACATATTATTTGGTGTTCCCCACCGGGATTGAACCGATAACCGCCTGATTATGAGTCAGGTGCTCTAACCAATTGAGCTAGGGGAACTTTAAAAATTACATTATTTCTTTATCACGGTTAAACATAGACAATTCTATTCCTCTGAACTTAGAATATATTGGTTGAAGATCAGAAAAGCTACATTCTTTTAGATTGTTAATATAAGTTAGTTGGTCTTTGAGATCCCAACAAGTAAAACATATTTTGGAGGAAACGTTTATACCTTCTTTTTCCGTTATAATTCTGTTACAATTAATGGAATGGTTAAGAAGATCTAAATCTAATTTAGCGTATTTTAAAGATCCTTGAAACTTATTATATACATTAATTTCTTCAGGATTAACAATGTTCTCTAGTGGTTCTGATAATATAGGCCCATTTCCATGTCTAGTTATATATATTCTAGATACATAATTTACTATTATATCTTTCACACCAATAGACTTTATAATTTTATAAGCATTTTCTCCAGTTGTATTAGAAGGAGTAGTGTGTGGATAGAATCCAAATTTTTGATCTAGTAGTATTCCTTGAGATCCTTCAAATATAATATTAGAAAAGCTAGGTTTTAAGAATCCTATTTTATTTCTTTTGAACCAGTTAATATAAGATTCTGCTAATTCTTCTATATTAACACAGGTTTCATTATAATACTCTAATATAGAATTTAGCTTGGAGAGCAACACTTTTTTATTTTGACATTCTTCCACTGTAAGGGAGCAGCATTCCCTAACTCTTTTAATAGCCGGCCAATATCCGGTTCCTACGGTTCCATGTTTTAAATTATCTTTATCTTTTCTTTGAAAAGATATATCCATAGGAGTAATTACTTGACATAAGGGATTATATATTACCTTTGGAGTTACATTGAACTTTTCTAATAAAATTTTACTTTCAACTATAGCAGACAAGGGGTTTACAAAACAATACTCTGACCAATAAGTAGGGCATCCTTTAAAAGTTCCACTTCCAAAATTACTGAAAACGTGTTTTTTGTTTCCAGAAATAACTGTATGACCACTTTGTGATCCACCACTAAATCTTACTATAATGGAGTTTGAGTCAGATAGGTTGTGTACTATCTGACCCTTGCCCTCGTCTCCAAAAAAGGCTCCTAAAACTATATGTATCATAAAAACGTGGGAAAATCCTCTACTTTTTTAGATATACTTTCTGAATTACAATTTTTAATAGCATTTCCAATAATTTCTGGAATATTTTCTGAGTTAGAAGAAAGAAGATTGTCTCCTACTAATCTTTCCCATCCGTTCTTTATCCTGCTAAATGGATAACTTCCATCGGTACAGTGAATGTGAAATACGTGATATTGCTCTTGTGCTTTTTCCAAAGCTTCTTTAGCTGTAATATCACTACATCCATTTTCATATTGTAAATGTCTATGTAGATATGTGCTTTTAATGCATTCGTGGCAAGGCTCATCACCTATGGTAAATAAAAATCCTTTCTTTCCTCTTTTGAACCAAGCATCAGTTTCTGTATGATAACCAGCTATAATCCAGGATAAAAGATAACTTTCCCCACCATTTCCTCCACCACCTCCTTCAATATAGAAGGTCTTAAGAGAATTAACTATTTTTTCACTGTCAATTTCAAATTGGTCTACTTGAATTGGATAAGAATCAGAATAATGGTCTCCAATAGCCATAAATAAAATCTGTGGGTCTTGAACTCCAATTTCTTTTAAATATGACATTAGATGAGGAAATTGATTTTTGATTAGATTTAGAGGAATCCTACCCATAGATCCAGTTACATCAAAAGCTATAATAATAGGAGTAGTATTAGGATGTTCCTCACTATCTCTACATTCTCTTACTCCTACATTTAACATTTCTTTAGGAACAGAAGTATTATGTATCCTGGCTCCCAAATTAAAGTCTGACGATAATTTATTGGTCTGTATATGAGAACTAAAAGTATCTCTGACGCTAGAGGATGCAGTAATATTAGCATTCTTTGTAGCCGCCATATATGAGCATTCAGTATAAACTCCGTATCCCATTCTTAATCCTCCTCTTTAAACCATTCATCGTAAGTATCTTGAGCTAACTTTAACTCAATTTCTTTATTTCTTAACTTCACTTTCAAGTTTTGTACTTGACTTACAAACTCTGATGGATTGAATGACTTTGAAGCTAAAGTTAAAGAATCAGACGTTCTAACTGATAAATCTGTTAAAGAAGCCAATTCATTTTCTAATCCAAACTTCTCCTTCTTTAAGTTATTTACCAGAGATTATTGTTCCATCTCTACAATTTGAGCAATCTGATCTGCTCTTTTTACTAGCAAGGCATTGCCAGTTTCTGATAACATCTGCTTAAAATTTCCCATATTCATTTAATTATTATATAATTCCTATGACCTTTAAAAGTTGTATACCATATTATAACAGTATTCTTTTCTGTTATATCTACATATGGTCTTAATATTATATGTATATATAGCAAAATTACTATTAATATACAGAAAAGTACTATCATGTTTCTTATTTTCTAGAATATTTAACTTGTGACTCTTTAAAATATTCTTCATATTCCTCTGGATCTTTTATATATCTACTTTGACTTTTGAATCTATAGTCTAATATATAATCACACCAATCCCAATCGTTTACCAGCACTTTTGGATGAGGAAGTTCGTAAGAATCTTTATCAATCAAATTTATTATATCTCTAACTTTTTGCCTAATTCTTCTTTTTATCTTTCTTCTAAACTCATTGTGACGAGCTATACCATGATCCTTATAAATAGGAACTTTTTTACTTTTAGACATAAAGAAATAGATTTTAAGATGTAGCGACAGAAGGACTTGAACCTTCGACCAAGAGTTTATGATTCTCCTACTCTACCACTGAGCTATGTCGCCATACATAAGATGTAATATCAGTTTTAACCCTACCTTGGAACGGGAAAGTTTCCTTTCCCGTTGCTATTATTAGCACGCATGCGCTTTACACCTTAGTATTAACTTTTTTATGAACACCAGCTATATTTCAATATACCTCCATAGATGGCATCGAAATAGAGCTTTTTGAACTGCTCGCTAAAATAGTTTGCTATCTCTCTACTCCGGCAAGCGAAGCCGACATCGGCAAAAGAATTGCCAGAACCATAATCAGCAACGAAACAAGTGACGCCGCCATCAGCATAGGCAGAATCACCAGAGCGCAGCCGGTATTTTTTACCTTTATAAAGAAATAGAGGATTACTTTCTATCTTATACTCTTTAGGAGTACTAGATTCTAGATATATTTTTAGCCAAGGATAATACCAAGCACCCTCTGTAAGATGGAATTTATGATCCCCATTCAATGCTCTTAAGATAGTCTCACATTTGATTCTTGCAGCTAGATGTTTGGGCATGTCATCAACATAGGATGGCCTTTCTTCTCCCAAGACTTTAAGTGCGTCCTCGTAGGTTTTAACTCTTTCTCTAATGTCAGAGTCTACAAAATCAATACTTTGAGTACTTTCGTTGTAAACTGGAATTTTACCCTCTGGGGCATTAATTGTAATTTGATAATTCATATTATTTAAATTCTTTAAGTATGTCTTCGAATAAATTAGTAAATACTGCTTTTCTTAAACAGAATATAGTATTAATTACAGGAGTAAGAGCTATAATTACTCTTGGAAGAGTTGGTCTTCCTAATTCTGTTTCTTCACGACACATATAATAACCAATAGTTCCCATTACAGATAATATCCATATAAGAAAAATAATTAATCCTATCATGTTTATTTTTGTTTTGCTAATTAGAGCCTCCTGTCAGACTCGAACTGACAACATCTTCATTACAAGTGAAGTGCAACTACCAATTGTGCTAAGGAGGCAAGCTAGGCTAATTATACGGGTTAGCCTTTGATCCCTTTATAGTTTTTCGTCACGTGGAAACTACTAAACCCGGCATCCTGTCTTATATACCGCGTGAGCTGGCGGTCTATATAGTATTGTAAAGAGTGTGCTGTTACACCAAATGCTCTAAGGGCGATTATTGACATTGAACGTATGTGCACAGTGACTTAATGTATGCACTAGCTGACTTTCGTTCTCCTACTAACAGCTAAGGTATCACGTACCTCCCAATCTTAATTCCAGGCTCCTCCCGTACTATTGGAACTTATCAATAATTGGCTCCGACACTTAATATCACATTGAGCAACGTATAGGAACCCTTGTCATTTCAGACTTGGAATACTACTCTCCGAGATTAATGCTTGTACCTCCCTGCGGTTCTACGGAAGGACTAGTAAGTCCTATACCTTCACGCTTGTCCACATCATGTTAGCTATACATGACTTAAGGATATACCATAACTTCCGCTCGCAACTCTTTAAATGATGGCTACTTCCAAGCCTACATCCTCATTACAATTACTCTTCTATTTCTACTCTTGTTTCACTATAATTATCATTGAAAAGATCACTATCAAGATCGATTCCTTGATCCCTGGCAAATAAAGATCCGTTAAATTTTAAGAAGTTTTTGATTGCTTCTTCATTCCAAACTTCGGGCAGATCCCAATCCTCTGGAACTCCATCGTCAAGAGATGTTAAATCACTATTTTCAATACATTCTGCACAAGCAGCTGCTAAACCCTCTAAGGATTCAAAATCTAATACTGTACTTAGTACTACTTTCATCTTTAATTTAAAATTTTTGTTGTTATAAAAACAAGTTAGTTTTACCAGAATAGGACTCGAACCTATAACCTCTTGATAAAATTCAAGGCTCTACCAATTGAGCTATACGTCTCTGGATTTAAGTTGGTAGACGTAAATTTTTTATATTGCTGTTCCTAACTTTATGTAATAAAAAATATGTAGAACAACGACTTAACATAAAAGCATAAGGACTTTTAGTCCAAAATCTAAGCTCCTTAAATTTGAATTTCTACAAATATTCCACTTTTTACGAGTTACATTTATCCTTGCCAGGCTAGGGTCAAAATATTTTATTTAAACAGTTAATCCCAATACCATATTTCTCTGCTCATAGCAAATCTCATAGATATTTTACCTTCTAAAGTCTTGAACCACTTTTTATGTCTAAAAAATTGGAATCTGCATTTTCCTTTTCTTCCTCCACAAACTTTATGTTTCCATCTTCTGCTATGTGGGTTTCTTCCAATTTGTTTTCTAGTCATTTTCCATTTTTTACCGTAGCTCATAATTTCATTGATTTGGTAGAGGAGGAAGTCGGACTCGAACCGACACATCACTTTTACATGATTACTGGGAGTTTTCAAGACTCCTGCCTTACCAATTAGGCTTATTCCTCCATTTGTGGACTCAACCGTAGTCCACATGGTGCGATAAGTGTTTTATATTTTGCAGGGGCGCACTTTCCACTAACCCCGAACGGTAATTTTATGCCGCATACTCAAGTATGCCTTCTCTTATGAGGTCTTTAGATTTTTGTCTTTCTTTTTTGATTTCTCTGTGATTATCCATTTGATCAGATACATAAGAGTTTGTTACAGCCGTTTTCTTTAATAATTTAGAAAACTTAACTTTATCCAAAAAATCTGTAATAGATTCGCATCTTTTTTCTATTCTATTTCTTTTACTTGGATTGTCTTGATACCAGTAAGAGTAAGAATAATAAATTTTTCTAGCTCTTGATAGCCATTTTCTTTTGGCTAATTCTCTTCTTTGCTCTCTATTCATATTGATAAAGTTTAAAAAAATTAACAGAAGACTATGCCGACTTGCACTTACGGCTGGATTTGAACCAGTTTAATTTGAGTTACAGTCAAATTTGTGAACCATTTTATTTGATTTGCTGTAAGTCTTCTTATAAATCAGGATACCTAAACTCAATTGTGCTCCAAATAGCAATTCTCCACATTGGTGAATATAAGACTCGAACTTATTATAACTAGTTACTGAATTTGCTGTCTGTATCCTTGTTTGATGGATGCCAGCCGTTTCTATTCCATCATTGCGTACTACGTTGCTGGCTAACGTCTAAGACTTCCATGTCCTCACGTTATCTTAGAATTAGTGTGATTATTGCCTAGCTAATTTCTTAGCTGGGAGGATTACGCTAAAGAGTACCCCCAACGGGATTCGAACCCGTGACTTCACATCGAAAGTGTGACGACTTAAACCACTTGTCGATAGGGGCATATATAGGTTACTAATCTCACGATCCATAACCTATTAAATTTATTATGAACACTTTTTATTGTGTTTTTAATCCTGAGGAATACTCATCATAATTGTAGCACGATTCCAATTATTTTCCTCATATTGTTGTACTTTATCTCCTTCAGCACTGACTACCAAACGAGATTCCTCTACTCCATATTTTACTAATACCTCTTTCACTGATTCAGCTCTCTTTTTACTTAATTCCATATTATATTCTGGAGTTCCTGTATCAGCGTCTGCATATCCAGTAATAGAAATACGTACATCTTTATTATCCTTCAAATAAGTAGCTATGTTCTCTAAATTTGCCATTTGATCATCAGCTATCTTAGATGAGTTGATAGTAAATCTTACTGTAGTAGGAGCCACCTCTTTTAAAACAACAATATTTTCTACCGTTACAGTATCAATAGTGGTTACGACCTTTGGAGCTTTTTCACATTCCTGTCTAAGTTTATTGATTTCCTCATTTAGAGCGTCAATATCCTCTTGATCATAAGATGGGATGTATGTGAATCCTCTAGTCCCATCATGATTTTTAAACTTATATGTGATACCAGCTGTTAAATTACACATTCCATCATATCTAGCTCCTCCTACTACTCCGTCGAACTTATCATTAAGAGCAGACATATTTCCTTCTATATTAAGCTGAATAGATTTAGATAGATCAACATTTACCTGAACTCCTACTCTAGGAACTACATAATCTCCTATTGGTAGTACTCCATTATCAAATGTATGTGCATAACCTACTCCTCCTATCAATACTAAGTTAACTGGTCTGTCATAATTCTGAGAGAATAAATTTAACGGATTCAGCATTGCATCCAAGTAAAATCCATATCTGTTAATAACAGAAATTTCATTTGTAGGAACAACATGATTCTGTCCCCACTCTCCTTGAATACGAGTTCCCAAAACTGGAGTCCAATATTTATTAAGGGAAACATTTACCGTTGGACCAAAAATTCTCTTTGTGTCCACTGATTTGTAATTATCCCCAAATGTGGCATTAGTTCCAGCTCCTACACTGATAGACCAATTATCAGTGAATTTATACTTCGGCATTCTTAACTCTTGTGCATTTAAGCACATAACGCTCATAAGAGCAATTAAAAGAAATAATACTTTCTTCATCTTACTTGTTTAATTTAAAAAAATATTTATATACACTGTAGAAATTTTTCAATTTCCTCAACTATTTTATCATATTCTTCTTTAGATATTTCCTTTGCTATATCACTTTGTCCATAAGTTATATAAGGATTATTAAACCACAAAGGATTTATATGTCTATGCTTTTCTATAGACACCGAAATTTTATCTCTGCTTTTATACTTTTCATATAAAGTGTACCCAGAATCAAAGTTTCTACTGTTTTGCTCAAATAGAGATTTGTCTATATAAACAAATCCAGTAACTTCAAAATTGAATTTCAGAATAAAATATTTCCCTATTAGATTTTCATACCATTTATTTTTATTTTCTTCTAGCTGCTCTAATTCTTTCTTTCTTTTCTTAGATTCCTCTTCTTCAGCTTCAATATATTCTTTTAGAGAGGCATCTGGATGTATTCTGTAATAATCTTTCACATTCATAGTAAAAATTCATTAATATTGTGGACACGGCGGGACTCGAACCCGATCCTCCTGAGTGCAAATCAAGCGCATTCCCAATTATGCTACCGGCCCATAAAGCTGGATTTTACACCAGCAAAAGATCTTCTTCATTAGGAATATCCAGCACTATTGGATCAATTCCGAAATCAGAATACTCTATAATACTCATTGGAAACCAACAGTTAGTTAAACAATCAAGATCTACCCTAAAAGAAGAATCACTAGTATCTACTTCTTCAATATCAGATAGTGTTAAAGGTGTAGATAATTCTAGAATATCAACATCTATACCTACTTCTTCGTCTTCATGTTCAAGCTCACAGCCTGCATATTCCCAACCTTCTTCTAATAATTCTTCCTCTGTCTTGATTCTAAATTTTCCAGATTCAATCAAAGCCAGAAATTCCGTTTCATTCAGATCTTTAACTTTCTTTCTCATATTTATAATATTGTGAATTTGCGCACGCGGAAGGGTTCGAACCTTCGATGGGGCTTTCGCCACGGTAGATTAACAGTCTACTGCCTTCGACCACTCGGCCACACGTACTAGTAACAGAATACTTTGTTTAGCTTGATAATTTAAAAGATTATTGCTTAAAATAAATTGCTGTAAGTATTCTTATACAGATAACCATTGTTTTATAAACTGGCGCTCTACCAACTGAGCTATTACTAAGGCACTTCTTAGTAAATGAGGCTCGAACTCATGACTTCTAGTTGGGACAAACATAATTTGCTGTTGGTTATCTAAATATTATTAACTTAACCGAGTAGGCTGCCCCAGATTTGAACTGGGAACCTTCTGAGTATCAGTCAGATGCTCTGACCAAGTTGAGCTAACAGCCTATCTTCATCAAGGAATATACTCCCTGATATTTCCTATTGCTACTTCACATTCTGAAGATGCAATATGTTTAGAATAATTAGCATCTTTTGCTAATGCTTCTTTACAATCTCTATCACAAGGGAACTTCGAGCATTCAAGTCTGCAAGTTCCTAAAAGCCTGCTGTGGTGAGATTTATCCCAAATCCACACGTCAAAAATAAAATGTCTCATTTTGCCAATATTTAAAGTTTTTATTTATATTTTTCTTTCCATTTTTCGCATTTGCGTTTCACTGACTTACCAAGTAAAGAAGGAAATTCATCACCATACGTTAATCTTCCCAAATCTACTATATTTATTAATGTGTCTGCTAATTCATCACACAAATCCATTTCATTTATTTTCTTATAGCTAGATAATCCTGTGATAGTACTGATAGCTCCCATCACTTCTCCAGACTCTTCTGCCAGTTTAATCGCAACATCCTGTATAGTCCTCCCATTTTTAATAGAAGAGCCTACTTCCATAATTTCTTTGATCATTCTTCGATTATTCCTTTTTTAGGTACTGGGATTTTTACTATTCCAGTTCCATTACATGTTTCACACTCTGTTTCATCACATAGTAAGCCCATCCCTAACGTACAAATGGCTAATCCAGCTTTCTGGCCCGTACTCATTTCTACACTCCCTGTTCCTTTACATTTTGGACAAATTTCTTCTACATATTGTCTTTTTGGAGTAGTTGGATTACTATGTGGGCAGTTTCCTGTACAGGAAACAAATAACAGGATAAATAACAAATATTTCATATTAATTTCAAATATAATGGTTTGTCTTTATTTTTTGCTACTTTAAATCCGATAGGAATTAGGGATCTTTCATATATTCTTCTAAGTCTATTGTTAGCTGGATATACCAATAATACTTTTCCCTTCAAAAAATTCTTCCATATGTTATTGTTAATAAAGTTCATTAAACATTGTTTAGCCCAAGATAATGACTTCATTCCATCCTTTCCAACTATTAAGTTTTCTTGAAATCCATTCTTTCGTTTAGTAGCAATGATAAACCCTGGTTCTTTATATATTTCATAGATTTCCAAAGTTATTATTTGTCCATATTCATTCTTAGATTTGTAATAATATGAGTTTACATGTTCTCTATCTTTTTGTAGATCAATATCATACATATCAATTAGTACTTAGTTGCGGAGGCAGGATTCGAACCTGCGACTTTCAGCTTATGAGGCTGACGAGCTACCTCTGCTCTACTCCGCGATGTTTGGTAGCTAATTTATATCCGCTACCCAGGGATATCTCTCTCACCAGTGAGACACGGACTCTTCTAACCGTAGAGCACGGCTGGTTACTGACGCTCCAGACACGGCATTTAGACTGAAAATGTCGAAACAGTAATTAAAAGCCTACAATGGAAGGTCATTACTCTCCCACTTTCTAGTTGTTACCCTAGATGTGCAATTCTACACCACATTGTGTCTTTCCTAGAGTCGGTAATGGGAATCGAACCCACATCTCCAGTTTGGAAGACTGGAGCACTAACCGTTGTGCTATACCGACGATTTAATTAGTTTATAAACTGAAACGCACACTACTACTATGAAAGAAAACAATATAGACCATAAAAATACTCTAAACAGAAATATTAACCATTCCATACTTTTCCAGATCGTATTTTAGAATATACTTTACTTAAAGCTTCATTTTTATATTTTGTAAGTTTCATTCTAGTTATAGCATTCGCAAATTCAGTTGGTCCCACCTTACTATAGAAATGAAAAGAACCATCTTTCCACTGAACCACAATTATAGAGCCTACTTTATAGGCTGTTTTAATTGGGCTTTTGAATGAGAATTTAATATAAGATTTAATCTTGTTTATAACATTCATATTAATAACAATTTGTGCTCCTTGTAAGATTCGAACTTACGACCACTTGAATGTAAGTCAAGCACTCTAAACCAACTGAGCTAAAGGAGCGATTAAACAAGAGACCACCTTTTTTATTTGTTTTAAATCCAGGCTAAACTACTAACTTCTAGGTATTTCAGAAAGTTAGATAAGGATTCGAACCTTATTTCTTTGTCTAATTGAAATTTAATTAAAACTATAAAGATTAAGAAAATAATCTTGCTGTATGTCTCTTTATAATAACAGAAGACCTTTAAATACGTTGCTCTACCAATTGAGCTAAAATGAGTAAACTCATCTACAGGACTCGAACCTATAACCCACGGCTTACCAGGCTAAATATATATTGCTGCTAGTCTTCTTTTACTTGGGAGAATTTCCTATCTCCCGCAATAAAGTGCTAAGGTATCATAATGAAATGAGGCTCAGCGGTTTCGACTTTACTAGGATAGTTCACGATGTTTTGGCAATCATCTAACTATTGTCAACCTATTATTATGCCAAATTGTAGTTGACTTGTTGGGGAGAAGCTAAGAATCGAACTTAGTCCTTTATATCCACAGTATAACGTTCTAGCCGTTAAACTACAACTCCCATTTATATTGAAATGAAAACGACAGTTCTGCAAGAGGAAGAAAAGGTAGCTTACCTATTTATGATAGGTAATATACCCGTAGGAAGCATTCTGGGATCCATTTTCTCTAAGAATTTTCCTAATTACTTTCTTCATAAACTGTAAAAATTTAGTTAAACATATAATTTATCTATGTAGCCGAAAGCGGGGGACTCGAACCCCAAACTCCACAGTGACAGTGTGGTATTATGCCAATTTCACTACGCCTCCGTTGTTGTAGCATCTATCCTCACGAACCAATGCTACTTTTATTTATTATCATGGCAAAATGATATACTTCACCTCAAAGTTTGATATTTCTATCAGGGACAATGAGGGATTTGTGGGCCGAGAGAGATTCGAACTCCCCTACCGCAAAGTCCATACGACTATTTGTTAAAGCGGGGTGGATTTACAGTCCACTGCCGTTATCGGCCCATTAATACAGAGTGCAAAGATAGTTATTTTATTCCCAATAATAAAATTTAAATTGTTAATTGCTGTTAACACTCTTATTTTTACAGAAACCTTTTGTGGTTATGTTCATTAATGGTAAACATTTATAAAATTTGCTGTTAGGCTTCTTGTTTTTGGATTTATGCCTTATAGTGTCTTATAATTTTATTAGCTTCCGAATTACGGGGCACTCTTCCACTTTTTATTATTTATATTCTACTATAATACATAAATCCGATAATTTAAATTAAAAGTAATGATAGATGTATGAAAAATTTGCTGTTTGTGCCCCAAACGTCATCAAGATAATTTGTAGGGTAAGCGGGATTCGAACCCGCGATCTCTTGCTCCCAAAGCAAGCGCCCTAGACCGGACTGGACCACTACCCTATTGTTTATTTGTATAAACTTTAGCCTTGTCTATTATATTTCGTAAATCTGAAAACGAAGAAGCTTGCTCTATAAGCCAACCAAAATATACTTTTCTTTGTTTACTCATATTATTCTCTATTAGCTTATCTATTCTGTCACTAGTCTTAAGTTTCATCAAAGTGGACTTAGTTTCTTTAAAGCGGGCATCTATAATATCAGAAAGTTCTTTTTTCATTGCATTCTTTCTCTCTTGTAAAGATGCGCCAGAAATAGCAAATGCTGTCCTCACCTTTTTCTTTTCTCTATTAGTAAGACGACTAACGTCAAAACCATTATCAATAAGAAATTGATCATTATTTATATTAGCACTCCAAGATGCCACTTCTCTATCATCTATTTTATTCTCCTCTGGCACATTAAGCAAAGTACTTAGAGTAGAATTAAATTTCTTTGCTGTTTTCAATAAGAGTAAGACTTCTGAATATGTGCAAAGTTGTACTGTTCTGCCCCAACAAACAGTGTATAGATTTTTCCGGTTGTTATGAGTAAGAACATATAAATGATTACTATGACAGGCCATTTCATTACTTGTATGATCACTAACTCTCACTCTAAGCATTCCTATTACAAAGTATTCAGAGTTAGTATTTTGAGCCTTACTAGATTTAGAAGAAAGCTTTCTTAAAGCGTCATAAATTTTGTCCATGATAATTTATATTACGGGAGTCCGAAGACTCCCAATTACTAAATTGTTATCAGATTTAACAGTTCCTGATTCATAGCTGCCTCAAACAACTCTCTAGCTGTTTTAGGTGTACTAGGTTCAGGATTTTCCGGAGTAGGTTCTTGTCCTAAGAGAAAAGCAATTCCTGAAGGATCTAAACCTCCCATATAGAAGAATCCCGGAGTATCTGCATACCCCTCGAATTTAGGTCTAATTTCTCTGCTGTAGAAACTGTTAGGTATATCCCACAGAACAATCTTGAAATCATCAACATAGTCTTTAGGGAATCCAGCGTCTAGCAACTTTTTCTTGAATAAGGCAAAGTTCGTCTTTGATTCTTGTGTAGAATCTTGATAGCCATATCCAGAATATAACTGCCCTCTGTTAAATTCTCCATCGCTTACACATAACAATCCTTTCGGGAACTGATTAATAGGAGTTCCTTTTCTGAAAATTTCAACAAATAAGTCAGCGATTCCTAAGAAGTTAGTACTTCCATAAGATTCTGCCCTGTCATTGAAATACTTCTCAGTAGGAGTTTTACCATTCCACAATCTCAATGTAGGTTTGCTAGCAAACTCCACATATCCGCTCGCAAATGGCCCTTCTAACAAGTAAGAGAAATAGAGAGCAATAGCTTTAGCAACGTCGTTACTTGATACATTAGTCCCATTTACATTTGAACTCATAGAACCAGAGGTATCTCTTGCAACTAAGAAAGTTGACTTGGTATTCATTCCTTTCTTTGCTGTTTCAATAAGTCCTCCAAACTGTTTATCTACAGTCATTTTCTTGTAAGTAGGACTATTATATTCAATTCCTTTGAATAACTCATATACATATCCAGTAAACTTGGCTACTGGTTGTTTTAGAATCCATTCTTCGTATGCGGTTTCTAAGTTATTATTCTTTAGGAAATTTCCAGAAACTAGCAAAGCCAGAGCACGACCATGCACAGTAGAAAAGTTTATATTCAACTTTCCCCTTGAGATTTGCTGTTGCCATTGATGAGCCGTTCCTGACACTTTCAATTGACGATATTGCTTATAGTTGAGAGAGTGATACTGGTCAGCCTTAAACTGTCCCTTACCAAACAATCTATGTGCAATATACTTTCCAATAATCGTATCCGCCTGTGCTTCCAAAGTACGGGCTTTAGAACGAGCTTTAATAGTAGGAAGATATTTCTTTACTAAATTGCAAGTATTAGGATTTTCCAGACCAGCTAGAATAAAATCACCTAATGCTTTCCAATCTAGCACTTTTCCTTTCCACCCATGAAATTGAATATCATAGGACATCATTTGGAAAATATCCTTCCAACAACCAGCTGCTACAAACAAAGGAAGATTGTTATAGAATACTTCAGGGTAATTTATAGCCACCCAAATCATTCTCATAATCCCTTCATGCTTCATTCCCTGCCCTCGCTGAACAGAAGTGGTTTCTGAACCATCTAATAATTCAACCTTTCGAGTTACCAAACGAATATAGAATACCAATTTCATTGCATCAAGCTGATTGATATTCCATAATGTACGCATATCCTTATCAATATCAGCATAAGGACGCAACTGCCTGTACTGAGAAATTAAAGAAAACTGGTCTGTAAATGGATCTCCTGTAGAAGTTAATTTTACAGCACCATTGCCACTCAAAGTGATTTCTGCAATACTCTTTACTGGTTCGTTGCCAAACAGATAGCTTTGTTTCTTGTCAAACATTGTTTTATCTAATTTTATATTAAAAGTAAATATTCTTCATCATAACTTATAGAATCTGCAGAAGAGATTCCCAATTCCAAAACAAAATCATTCAGTGAACCAATTGTTACTCTTCTGTTTAGATCTGTCCACCTCCATTCCTCCGCAAATTTTCTAGAACCTGTAAGATAACTAGGCTCACATCCCGGAATTACAAGTACTGTTATTCCTTTTTCAAACCTGTTTTCTCCGATGTGTTCAAATCTTCTAAGTTTTAACTTAGTTTCTCTGATTTCCTCAAGATATTCAAATTCTTTTTTATCTCTACAATAAACAGCTTCTATAATCATAATATTTAAATTTATGTACCGAGAGCGGGATTCGAACCCGCACAGCCCTTCCGGACTATCGGATTTTAAGTCCGATGCGTCTACCAGTTCCGCCATCTCGGCATTAAGTTCTATTTGAATTTAGTGATGCAAAATTACTACAAATTTTTTATATTCACAAGTAATTTACAGAAATTATTTTCCTTAATGCTTAACAAGTAAGAAGTTTTCCTTCCAAATTTAAAATCGGATGTACTATATCTTCTTACTTGGTAGTTGATACTTATGGGATACAAAAATTATAATTTAGTGATTTTCAATTCACACATAGATTTTTTCTCTATTAAAGATAACACTCCAAATATATCAGCAGCTACTCCTACTCCTGCTGATGAATCCCATACGTAATAAAGCTGAGGAAGGGACATTATAGAATCTTCCTTGTTGTCCGTTTCCTGCAAAGGATCTTTTGACTCCCATATCTTCTTTACTGGATTCCAAGTCCAAGAATCAATATCCTTTTCTTCTACCATTAATGTGCCTTTTGGAATTTCTCCATCTGTCTTATCCATGTAGTCCTGTATAGCTTCTTCCTTAGTTAAAGCTCCAGACAGAAATTTTTTACAGATGCCATCAGGTGTTAATACAAAATACGTTTGATTCATTTTACCATTTATATTTAGGTAAGTTAGTAATTACATAAATAAATTCTCCTAATGAGAAAACTGTTGATGATTTGTTTATACTGAACTCAGCCTGTCTTCCATCATTTGCAACAGTTTTAATAATAGTGCCATTTTTTCCTTCGTAGATTTTTACTACGTAGAACATAATACTGTTCCCTTCAAATACGAGTTGTATTGCTTCTAACTCTTCAATGAAGTTTAGCACTACAGGATCCACATTAACTCTAGTATATGATTCTATTGACTGATTCGCTTTGCCAGAATACATATAATTAAATGATTCTGCTTTTATTGTAAAACTAACAAGTAAACAGAATAAGATCAGTATCTTTTTCATAACAACAATAATTCTTCTTCTACATTGTCATTAGGAGCTATCCAAACTTCACTCCATGTGTAGTGATTGCCTTTCAATTTGTATCTTCCTCCTCCACAAATTTCAGATATAGTAGATGTCACTCCTACGTACTTTTCCATATCAGGATTCCAATATAAATTATATAAGTGTTCTGGAACCTGAGTATATCCTACAATTTTAACTTTGTCACCTATTTTAAACATATAGTTATAATGGGAGGATTTTCACCTCCCTATTGTAACATTATTCTTCTGTTTCTTTGTCCGCTACTTCTTCTTTGCCAGAAATGTCTTTGATCATTTCTAGATCTTCGGAATCCAAGCCTTCAACCATATTGGTTGGGAACATTTTGTTATGAACATTCACACAGATTTGTATTTTGCTAGCCACAACACTCATTTTAATCACAATGTTGTACAACTCTTTTACCCATGAAGAAGGATCTTTCATATCTACTGTAAGAGAATTACTGTCTCTTTGACCCAAATCAGTGTGTTCGAACAATTTACTTTGAAGATTCCTAAATTCTTGCTTGTAGGATTCTACCTCCTGACGTGAGGTAGCTGATGTGTTACGGATTACGTTCTTTACTCTGGCTTCTAATGCTTTAGATCCAGTCAAGCCAATCATTGCTTCAAATGTTCTCATATTTTTCTTTTTAAAATGTTAATATTTTATTCTTACAAGATTGATAAATATCATCATCAACTAATTCTCTATAAATTTCCATAGAGTCCATGATTTCATAGAGTCTTTCCTCTTCGCAATATTTTATCTCTTCTTGCCATCGTTTGTTTCTCTCGTTTATTGATTCATTAGGTGACGTTATCCAAGTAAGAAGGATAATCGCCACCAATCCCAAAATAACTTTTTTCATATAGCAAGAATAGTTATTTTGAGCCTCTCTTCAATAGATAAAGGAATGAATATTCCATTTACCCATACTTTCTCGATTTTGCCGTTCATAAAGTCCAATTGAATAGTATTGCCTTCAGTTGTTTTTACTGTGAGCAAATTACTTTCTATACTAGTGTATAGCGGAATGCCATATAAGATATTATCTTTTATAGCTGCCTCAAGCAAAAAATAAACAAATGCAAACATTATAAGTCGGATAATTCGTTAATTCTCTCAGAATCAACTTCTTGTATTGTTTCTAACTCGCCCATCAGAGCATTTTTTCTCTCAATAACAGATTTAGCACAGGGAAGTTCTCCTAAGTAAGCTATCTGTTCTTTTAAATACTGTATTCTACGAGAACGCTCATAAGAACCTATTCTCAACGAAATAACATTCATAATTTAATTATTTGAGGTTTGTCACATTTGATACTTTCCCTGGTTAGGTCATTTAATATGATTCCAGGAATGTCTTTGAGATTAGATTCTTCAGAATAGTCTCTATCATAGTCTAGTTTTAAAGACTTATGCTTTAGAACTGTTCCTTTAGAATCCATGAATAGGTAGTTTACATAAATAAACAACTGAGAACAATCTACTTCGGTATGATAGATTACTGTTTCCATTTCTCAATCTTGTTGTCAATTTTTGTATACCATTCTCCTTTTAGGAAAAATTTACAATTTCCATTTATTGTTTTACCTACCACTGCAAGCATAGTTGCATCTGGCAAGCTATCAAATTCCTTTTGAGTCATTCTCTTGATTTTAAAATCTTATTAATTTCAATAGATAGATCTGCTAACTCATCATTTGACATATTTTCTAAGTTTATTTTCTTAGAATCAGATAAAGATACAGAAGACATCCAAGTAGGATTCCATAATACTCTATATGTGAGACCGTAGCATTCTACTTTTACAAAAAGATGAGTATATGTGTTATCCAAGAATTTAATCTTTTCCACAAACGGCTCAGATACTATAGTACATTCTGGAGACACTGTTTCGTAAACTGGGCCAAATAGGTTGTTTCCTATAGGCTTATCTCCTCTACTAACTAATTGTCCTCCTTCGGATAGATTACCTTCACTATCATAAATTCCTATATAGGAATTATCTTTTGGGTAATATAAATTACCTACTATACTTTTCTTATTCATATTCTTTGTACTCCGTTACATCTAACAAATCTACTAATTCACCTTTTAACTTTCCATTAACAGCATATCCTATTCTGTCTTGGAAGTAAAATACTTCTATGTCTCCATATTTCTTTATGAGTTTTACTTTGTTTATATGATCTCCAAAATCTACTACAATTTCGTTATCAAATGAAACAAAAAGTCTAGTTACCTATAAGATTACTGAAGCTATACATAATCCTAATATTAGAGAATCCATTATTTCCAACTGATTATGAATGAAACCCAAATTAACGCAATGCCAAACTGAGTAGAGTCTACTCCTATAGCTACCATAGGAAAATCAGGCTGGCTAATAGTCAGCCTGATATTTTTGTATATTTTACATGTCATATTTTCTTAGAGCTTGATTAGACCAGAAATCATATTATCTCCAGAATCTCGATATTGAATAAGATATGGATTTAATATTTTTAAGTATCTCCTGTCTCCAAAGTTATAGGAAACTGCGTTGGGAAGTATTGTAGTTTTGCATTCTGGAATATTAGATGATAACCATTTGATGGTATCTTCCAATCCAGTTCTTCTAAGAGAAAAAGTAAAAGCTATATACTTATTGCGAACTGTATTCTTCTTCATTTTATTGTAAATGTAAAGAAGATCGTCACCATTACTTTTATAGGATTTACAGAAATCACAATCTACAAATGTAACCAAAGCTCTTTCCTGAAGCAGCAAATCAAATTCTCCTATTATAGAATTTCTTCTAATAAATGGATTGACTGGATTAAAATCTACTAAAATTGTTCTTTGATTAATTGGAAGTATTTTTATGTATTCTTCTGGATGAGTTCCAGCTAATCCTAAAACTACTTTTGTAGATTTGATGTGTGAAAACAGATATTTCTGTACTGTTCTTTTTACTATTGCATTTAAATATTGTTCCATAATTTCTAACAGTTATTAATTTAACTAACGAAATTTATACAGTTATCATTGATATGTAAAAATATGGTCTTTATATTGTGCAAGATACATAGTACTTAATGCCCAAGAAAGACCAATATCTTTTGTTTTCTGTGAGTCTTCTACTATTTCCTGTTTATAAATAACTTTTACAGAATTTTCTGATTCTTTCGCAAAAGCTATATTATTGTAAGAAAAACGGTCTTGAGTCATTTGGATATTTTCGAGAATAATACTTCTCTCAACAGTATTAAGTCTAAATTTTAATGTATCCATAATTATATGATATTAAATCCAAATTCCTTCAACTGATTATAGTACCATCCATAATCAATTGATTCTTCATTTTTAACTGTATTATAGTAGTTTGCCAGAGTAATCTTTTTAGCACTATTTGTAGTGCTATGATAAGCTCTTTCAATTTCTTTTAGTAATTTTTCTTTCATTTCTCTTATATGATTTGCCTAAAATTGTTGCCATGATTATTATATTTTATGAGTTAATAAAATTCAATTAAATAATCCTCTATATTTTCACAAACGAGAGGATTTAACAAAATGCAAACTTTAAAAAATTAGCTGGTGATTGCCTTATATAATAATATCCAAGATTCACCACTTCAGGGACTATTGCCTCATTTTTACTAGTATTAATGAGGTCTTAAAGATATGAAAACGTTATATAGCTACCTAAAAAGATGTGGTTTTTAATTATGTATTTTGGATTCAAATAGCTAAATATATTCTATTTTCGGGAAAATGAGTATGGTCAGGATTTTAATTGGAATCGGGAGGGAGAATCCTGACATTCCGCAGCCTCCTCACTCTTACCTTGACCATGAAGATCATATACCTCACATTTCATTCTACTTTCAAACTTCTATGTGAGTATCTAATCTTCATCTTAACTCATTTTATTATATCAGAAAAAATCCACTACATAGATTTTATTATCTCGTCTCAAGATTTGAATGTATGTATAGGGAATGTCTCTATTAAACTGATTATATTGCAGTATCTCCTGCTTACCATTATGATAGAGTACATTATTTTGGATTTTTCCAAACACTGTTTCAAGTTTTGGCTTTGAGTTCATAGTTTTTATTTAGTGCTACATAAAAAAGATTGAAAGAGGGATTAATCCCTCTTTCCTTCACCTTCTAACAATACCATACCATAAGCATTTACTTTGTACGGTTTATTTAACATAGGTTTAACACTTGTTTTCTTTTCTGTATTCTTTTTAGTCGTTTTCATATCTTTATATTTTTTAATAGTTTATACTTTGTTTGTTGGCGGTTATACGATACCGCCAAACGAACTAATTTAGTTTTTTGCTAAATCGGTTTTAATTGTTTCAGGAATAGCAACAATATCAAAGAAAGGATAATCCTTTTTTGTCATGTTGCTAAAGTCCATTTTATTAGCCGCTGCAATATAATCAGGTGCGCACATTGGTTTGATTTGTCCGACTTTAATACACAAACCATTTTCAACCAATTTTTTCACCGCCTCAACCGCCGTATTTCCGTGTTTGTCAATACCGGCAATTTGATATTCCGGTGCGGTTGCGTCATTTGTATGTGGGTACAACTGCCGTAAAATTGCATTTGTTGAAACTGTACCTTCTTTAACAAATTTTCCGTTTTCGTCATACAAGAAAGATACAAAAACCGCACCCTCTCGCGTACTTCCATTAATGTTGTAAGTTTTTCCGTAAACCTTTGCCGACGGAATAACGGTAAAACCATTACGATATAAGCCCGCACCAACATTTGAAATAGGGCGATTTGCTTTGTTTAATGTTTCTTCACTCGGATTTGCATTTAAACCTTCCGCTTTGATAGTTTTCAAAATTTCCATAAAAATAAATCTTTTTGTTGTTTGTAAATCTATTAGTTGAATTTGTGAGAATTTTTGTTTTTCTCTCGCTTCCTGGTGGGGGCCTTAAAGGGTAGTGTACTCCCCCCCCCTACCTCAATATATATTATTTCATTTTTTGAGAGTAGGTGGGGGGGGGGATTATAAATCATCTATTGAACATTTGGAAATATGGAAAATATTTACTATATTTGCAGATAATTAAAACCAAAAATAAATATGGCAGCAGAAAAGTACACAAGTAACATAAGTACTACAATTAACAAAGAGGTACATTCTTTATTGTGCCTAGTAGTTTATGAGTTAGAAAATATGAAAACTTGTAAACTTACTAATGAGAGAGAGAAAAACTCACAGATTCTTTTATTAACTCCAGAGGAATTAAATATTGATGCCATCTGGAAGAAACTTAATATTAACGAAGATTACTTAATTAGTAAAGTCATTACTTCTATACAAGTAATAGAGAAAGATGTAACTATTACGAATGTAGGTACAGCTGATGATTATGAAAACTACAACGTACATGTAGATGACGGGCATATAAATGTAGATAATAATGTAGAAACAACTGTAACTAACAATGTAGATGTAAGTGTTACTAATAAGCCACAAGTTTCACTTGACGAACCTATTGATGTAAGAGTAACTAATTTACCATGAAAAAACTAGAAATCTTAAATAAAATTTCTTCTATGAGAGTTTCTGAATTATTAGATTTTGTAAATGAATATGATATTTTATATGAGGATTACAAATTCTATTTTGAAAATTTGCTAGATGAAGGCATACTAGAAACTCCAGTAGAAAAAGTATGTACATTCTTAGAATTGTGTAATATATCCAATTTTATTGGGAATCAAAAAAAGTCTGATATTCCTCTTACTTGTAAATTCAGGATAGAAAAAATGGATAAGTCTATACTTACTGTAGAAAAATTTACAGAAATTTATAAAGAAGATAAATCAAAAGCCGAAAAATTATTATATGCAGCTATGTTTGTAGATGATACTTTAAGTGCATACAAGAAAACATTTAATATATAAAAAGAAAAAGCCTGACACCTACAAATAGTGCCAGGCTTTTTTATTGTGTTGCTAATACTGGTTTATAATTTCTAAATAAAGATTGTGTCATATTTAGTAACTCTCTACCAACTGTAGTTCTGTATTCATTAGCTTTATTATACGCTTCTATTATTCTTTTTGATAAATTAGGATCTTTTGGAGACTCCATTCCTTTTATAGGATAGTTATATTCATCTATATAATTTTTCATTTGAGGACCATTAAACCTCCTTTGAGTTTTTACAGTCTTTTCTGGCTGTAATAGAACTCCATCATATCCTTTAGATTTGGAATGTTTTATACCTTCATCATACAATACATTAGATAGTCCCTTTCCTTGTTCAGTTTTAGCTACATTAATATATTCTGGCCTCATCCATTTTCTTCCAAATTCCTCTGCTGGACTCAATTCTATATCGGCTATTACTCCTTTCTTAGGAGTAGATAAAGATATTTTATCAATCCCAAACTTCTCTTTAGTTATAGTTTTAACTATATCATCAGCCTCAGATAGAGGAAGTTTTAGTGCTTTTATATTAATATATGGTAATGCCTCAAATGCTGCGGAACTCATAGCCTTCTTTAATAGATCTAAATTATTTCTTGGAGTTATAAGAACTTCTGGAAGGGATACTTCATAAGTATCTCCATTATAAGAATTAACTACTTGATTATTCTCGTAGGCTTCTTTATATTCTCTAGTTCCGTATTTAATCTTTTTTGGATTCATTAGAATTTGTTTGTTTAAAAGGATTCCTATTTCTAAATGCAGATGTTACTGAATCAATTCCTAATAATGCACAGCTAGACCAAAATAACATTTCAACTATATCAGGACTAGGTATAGCATGAAATAATGCCACAGCAGCAGATATTAAACATAATATCCACCCTAAACATCCAGCCACTCTTTTACTAGAAGGATTTTTGCCTTCAGAAACAGTATCCCATATAAAAGTTTTAAAATCCATTTTAGAAATTGTACCTTCTAATTTGATTTTCCATATCTATTCCTTTTCCTTCTGGATTCCAATGCTTGTCAGAAGAGTTTATGTTTTGTAATAAATATTTTCTCAACCCTCCATTTCCTCCTAACCAAGCTCCACCTAACATGCCCCATCTGCTTATGCCTTTCGATTTAGCTGCTTCTATATCTTCTTTAGTGAAACCTTTTTCCATAGCTTTAGCTAAATTAATAGCTGCACGTATCTGTAATTTTGGATTGTTTAGGAATGTTTGAGTATCTACTCCTGCATAAGACTTAATATTATTATACTTATTATCATCTTGCATAAATTGAAAATATCCCCATGCTGGGGCATATTTATTTTTTGCCTTACTATCAAACCCACTTTCATACTTAGCTACTGTAGTTAAGAAATCTCGATATTCAGCAGCATCGGGCATTTCAAATATTAATTCATCATATATCTTATTAAATGCATCATTACCTTTACTTGGGTTAGCCAGAGGAGTTTTTTTAACAATAGGCTCTTCTTTACTTACAGGAATTTCTTTTTGATCTTGTTTTTCTTCCTGTTCTTTGGGATTACCAAGTAAGTTGATAGATTCCGAATTTTCTGTTCTTTCAAGGAACCTATCCAAATTGGATTTAGGAGTATAGTCTACTTCTGGCAATTTTATATTGGAAGTAGAAATATTATTCCAAGATACAAATATACTAGGATCAATGGATAATACTCCCCCACTCTGATTCTTTTTTACTCTATTATTAGTATATGTAGGTCTATCACTTTTGATAAACTTTTTTCTCATATCCCTTTTAGAGTTTTGCTCCTCAGCATTCTTAACTAACTTGGATTTTTTTGGAGTAAATCTTCCTCCAAATTTATATTTATGATCTCTAAATAAAAATGCAATCACGTTGGAATATTCTGCTCTTTTATCTAATGACACATTACTTTTAGGCCTCAATATATGTTCTCCTAATGCCTTAGTTTTATCAGTTATAGAGGAATTTGGATCCATGAATACATTTTTAGCTATTTGACCTCTTAAAGGTTCTCCATTTTTATTTGCCCAAGGAGTCCAGTTTGTAATAGTTACAGTTTGTTTTCCATTCTTATCTGGTTTTGTCAGATGCAATATTTCATCGTTAGCCTCTCCTATTATAAAATCGGTTTGAGATTCCGGAGTATTTCCATTTTTTTGAATAAAATCACTATAGTCATTCCATCTATATTTATTCTCTTCTGTATTATCTATTTGGTAAATTCCATTTCCTCCTCCTTTTTTTGTTATAGTGTGATCCAACCTACTTTCTTCTACTCCATTTCCTAAATAAGACACGTTATTTTTAAACGAAGTACTAACAGTAGGATTGTTTTTATGCAATAATTTTATATGAGAAAAGATTCTAACTAAATTATTTATATTAACTCCTTTTTTTCCAAGAGCAGCATCGAGACTCCTATAAGGTATTAAATTTATATCAACTTCTTTCCTATTAGGAAATTCTATTGGTTTTAATGGTTCCATTTTCTAGCATTGGCTGCGAATGTGGCTCTTTTTCTGATTGCTGGGTTAGGACTGTTCTTTCCTTTAGAAATACACTCAGAAGTTACTTTACCTCCACAATAATCAGTAAATTTGCCTCTATTCTCTTTTTTAATATGTATCTTATTTTTTCCTCCCTTTTCTAGCAATCTTTTCACCGGGCCACCCTTTTTAAGGTACATAATCTCTTCCGAAGATAATTTACTAATGCGGTCCTTCAGAGCAGCCGCAATACGTTCATAAGACTTTTCGTTATACATCGTTATTAAGTATTTTAAGGTTTTACTTTTTATGCTACGAAATTAGTCGTAAATTTGCACATAAACAAATGAATCTTAGATAACTGGAAAATGGAGGAACTATAGAAGTAGTGAATTGTTAAACTAACTATATATTAACCCAAAAACAAAATAATTAGATGGTATTAGATCTTTTTACAAAACTGTATTCGCTCGTATCTCAATTAAGCTCGAATACTAAAAATCTCATTATTGTAGTGATGTTTTTCGTCATATCAATAATGGCTTATGAAGATTTAGGCAATAGAATAGTAGACGATACAGTTAAAACTACTCTTGAGCTAAAAACAAAAGCGGAGAATTACTCTAAAGAGATGACACCTGCTATAAACGGACATGTATATCATATCTTAATGAGTGATCCGGATGCCTGTAATGTTATACTTTTAAGTTATCATAATTCCCAAACAAGCTCACAGGGATTCTCTTACTTGTATATTACTGGACTTACGGAGGAAGGAAGATGGGACATAACTAAGCCATATATAAGTAATTGGCATGAATTAAGTGCTATCAATTACGGCAATGAGCTAGATAGAATCCACAAACTCGAATATTTACGAGTTGATAGTGTAGAAAATATGAAGGAGGAATATCCTAAGTTATATTTTAAGCTAAAAGAATGTGATGCATCTAGTGCGGCTTTTTATCCTATTCAAAGCAGGACTAACACCGCTGGTATGTTAGTAATGTTATACAAAAATACTAAGAAGTATGAATTAGGTTATTATATGAAAACTATAGAACCTTGTATGACTGAATTATATGACATACTTGACTACATGAAGAAACAAGAAAATATGAAATAATATGAAGGTTGATAAAAGAAATGGTGAATGTTTGTACAATGATTTAGAACATGTGTACTGGAAAGAGAGTACTAATGAAAAGTATATCTCAGTGACTACCTTAATAGGTAGGTTTGAGGCTAAGTTTGATAAGGATTTTTGGTCCAAATATAAAGCCTTAGAAAGGATATTAGGAAAAGAAAGATTCGCTTTAGAAAAAACTAAACTATTAAAGACTCATAAATTTGATATAGGAGTCTTAAGTGTATATGACATTTCTGAAAAGGACTTTCTTAGTGTACAACAAGATATTCTTGATGAATGGGAACAAACTAACAAAGAGTCTTGTGAACGAGGAACAGCTATTCACGCACAATTAGAAGCCTATAGTAAAGGTGGAAAATTCAAGGAAAAAATAGTTCCTAAATTAAACAAGGATTTCGATAACTTTAATTGTTATGTTAATCCAGATAAGAATGAACTTGTTAAGTCTATAGATAGAGGTATTCTTCCAGAATATTTAGTTTATAGAGAATCTGATGATGGAGTATTAAAAATAGCTGGTCAAATAGACCTTCTTATTAAAGACGGTAATGACATTTATATTGTAGACTATAAGACTAACAAAGAAATAAAAATGAAATCCGGATTTGATACTTCTACTAAAAGAAACGCTATGATGCAGTATCCATTAAATAATCTTATGGATTGCAATTATATTCATTATACTCTACAATTAAGTACATATGCTTGGATGCTCCAAAAAATAAATCCAGAATATAATGTAAAGGGTTTAATACTGGTTCACTATGATCACAATGGAAACGTCACTACATATCAACTTGATTATCTAAAATCTGATGTAGAAAGGATGTTAGCTTATTACAAAACAGTAAGGAAAAGAGAGTTAGCAGAAGAACAAAGAAAAAAAATAGAATTTTAACTACGGCAAGCATAGTAATAATAAAATATGAATGGAGACGAAATTATTTATATTTCACACATTAAAACAGACCAGAATACTATATAATGCCGTAGTTAATAATTTTAAGTTATGGACAAGTTAGTAGAAGAAAGGCTAAAACTTTGTAGAAAATGTCCACTATACAACAACGGAGTATGTAATCAACGTTTATTTTACAATCCTCAAACAGGAGATGTAAGTAGTACACCAAAAGGAGGATATACTTCTGGATGTGGATGTGTAATAAAATACAAAGTTAAATCTAGAGTAGAAAGATGCCCGGTAGGCAAATGGTAAGGATGTATGAAGATACTAAGGAAATTTAGAAATATTATTATAGGAAACATAAATAATATTTTTAACTTAAACAAGGAAGTCAGTAATCCTAGAATGGATATATGTAATAGATGTGAGTATGCTAAGGAGATATTAAAATTAGGTAAAATCTGTACGCAATGCGGATGTATATTAAAAGCAAAAACAACAGTAAAAGAAGAGCATTGTGTATTAAATAAATGGTAATAAAATTATGAATAATGGACAAATGAATTATGTAATGGGAGGAAACTCAGTAGCTATGTCAGGAGCTGAAACTATATCTGAAATGACTAAAAAAGAAGCAGTTAGGGCGTTTAACGAAGCCAATAAAAAGGCTGAAGATGCTTATAGAAAAAATATTGATGCTCAAATAGCTAAGTCCAATGAGAACAAAAAGAAAGCAGAGGATCTAGAAATTATGCCAGTAGGCCCATATATATTATTTAAATTATATACAGAAAATCCCTACGAACAAATAATTCAAACAGACTCTGGATTAATTTTACCTTCTTTTGATGGAAGAGAATTAACTAAAGAAACAGGACAGTTAGAAAAACAACCAAAAGCTGTAGAAATAGGACATGTAATAGAAGTTGGACCAGAAGTGGTAAATATCAAACCTGGAGATGACATAATGTTAAGAGCGGGAATGATATTACCTGTTCCATTTTTAAGACAAGGTTTTTGGATTACTGGACAAAACAATGTGCTAGTAGTAATTAATAAGGGATTAACTGACCGTTTTGACGAATACAAGAATAAAAAATTAAATTAATGAAAATGGAAGAAAAAATATTTTTTAAGCCGGGTGATACAGTTATTCTGAAACAAAATATACCTAATAGACCAAAAATGGTAGTAGTTTGCAAGGTATCTTCTTACTTGAGGGATCCTAAAAGTAATTATTTTAGAGGAATCAAGTGCAGATGGTTCAATAGCAACATGGAATTACAAGAAGCAGTTTTTAATACTAAAGACCTTCTTATAGTTGAATCAGCAGAAAATAGTAATAATTAAATATATAGGAAGGCATCAAAAGTGTCTTCCTTTTCGTATATGAAGGAATTGGATTCTAAGCAGAGAGCGTTCGTCCTGTATGCTGCTAAGATATTAAGATGCAAAGATGGGGACGAACTAAATAAGAAGATTCAAGCATTGTCAACAGATGAGCTTAATCAACTAACAACATCATTCGATAAAATTTATAATCAACAAATGGAAAATAGTACATTAATGGCTAGGTTAGGCACTAAACTTAATTATATTAAAAAGCTTAACAACAGGTGTCCAGAAGGATATGAAGTAGAAGTATTTAGAGCAGGAGGTAAGCCTTGCATGAGATGTAAAAAAATACAAGGGGCTATTCCAGTGGCTGCTCATAAAAATGGGAAAACTATTAATGATATTAAATCAGAGATAGCTAAAGATAAATGTGGCAGCAAGATGAAAAAGAAAAAAATGGAATGTGGAGGGAAAACCAAATCAATGTGCGGAGGCTCGAAAATGCAAAATGGAGGCAAAGCGTATGATTCAAAAGAACATGAAAAATTGGTAAAAGATTATCAATCTGGTAAAATAAAACAAGGAAGCCCCCAGCATAGAAGGCTACAGGAATTAAACAGAAGTTCAGAAGCTGCTCATGACGAGGACAGAATAAGTAGACCTTCAAATTCAGGAAAGAAAACATTAATGGAAAAGAATAAGAAAGCTATAAGATATAGAAAGCACGAAAACGGAGGAACTCTTACAGAAAATTTTAGAAATACTTATTTTAAATAAGTAAATATAAATAAATTAATGGACTAATATGAATGTGTTTACGTTTAATCATCAATTAAACAGAGTAGAAATTAATGAGGCAGAAATATTGCTAATTAAGGAATTTGCTCTTTTATTTGGGTTAGAGAGAAATAAAACTAAAGAGGATCCAACTGGAGTTAGAAAAACTAGAGCATTTAGGGAATTTACTTATATATGGCTTATGCTAGATTGGAAATCTCCATATTCTGATTATCCAGAACAAGCCAGACATAAAGATGTAATGGTAGATGCAGGTTTAACTCAAGAAGAATTTGATGATCCTATCTTTAGAGCAGCATGTAGAAAATATAGAGAGTTACAAGAATCATCCATAACAGTAAAAATGTTTCAAGCTGCTCAAAATACAGTTATAAAATTTATAGATTACTTCAACAGTATTGATCCACAGGAAAGAGATCCAGTGACCGGTAAACCTATATTTAAAGTAAAGGATATTATGCTTGAAGTAAAAGGTTTATCTGAGGTAAATGAAAATCTCAAAGCATTAGAATTACAAGTTAAAAAAGAACAATCTGGAGGAGAAGATGATGTTTTAGGAGATGTTAGAAGTGGAACTTTTGACGATTAATTATGGCTAGAGGCAGAAAGAAAGGTTCTAAGTTAATAGAAGGAAAGGTAACTGAAGCTATTAATGAAGCTTTACCTGATAATATAAATCTTACTAAGGTAGGATTAGGATACAATATCCAAGTAAATGATGAGGCTTTAGAAGGATTTAGCTCAGTAACTAAAGAAAGTGTTGAGGAGGCTAGAAAACAGAATAGTCCTATTATGTCTTCCAAAATAAATTGGGATGTTCCAATAGACCAAGAAATATCATACTTCGATTCTGATTTATCTTATGAACTTACTAAATATAGGCCAGTAAATGAAACACAAGGATTAGATTTCAATCCTGATTGGTTTACTGAAGTTAGAGATTTGAAAGTTTCTTCTGGTCATTATACCCAATATAAACCTGGAACTAAATCTCATAGAGATTTTTGGTCTGAGCAATATAGGAGGTGTATAGAGGGATATGAAGTAAATGGATATAGAATAACAGGAGATAACTACTTCTTTTTAAACTTTTATAGGTTAATGAATGTAACAGACGTAAAAGTCGCTGGTAGTGGTCGTGAAGTAAGTTTTCCAAGATTTTTTTCTAAACAATATGAGTATTTTCATTATATAGACTTATGCGAACATCTAAAAAAAGATGTATGCGCTTTAAAAGCTCGTGGAGTAGGATTTAGTGAAATAGCCGCATCATTAGGAGTTAGACTGTATACAGTAAAAAGGGACATGCACATTATATATTCTGCGTATGCTGAAGGTAAGTTAAAACCACTATTAAAGAAATGTTGGGAACAGTTAGAATTCTTGAATGTGGAAACAGAAGATGGAATGCGTCACGTACGGCAAAGATATAATAATGATATGCACAAAAAAGCCTCTAAGTTAAATAAACAGCGTGAAGAGTATGGATGGAAATCCGACATACTGGGTATTGTAGTAGATAACCCAAATAAACTTAGAGGTGAGCGTGTGGACCGATTATTCTTTGAAGAAGCTGGTTCTAATCCTGCTTTATTAAAAACTTATATACAGGCTAATGCTCTTGTAGAAATATTAGGTAATAAGTTTGGTACTAGATTTGTTTGGGGAACTGGTAGGTTAAAATTTATTCTCCACTTGTACAATTGATAATTTTTTATTATATTTGCAGTATATTAATAATTAAAATTTATAAATTATGACAAAAGAAGAAAAGAGAAAAATTATTGAAATTGCTGCAAATGAATACTTAGAAACTCCTGAAAATGAAAGAAGTTTAACAAAATTAGGAGCTAAGTATAAAATAGATAGACGCACAATATCTAAATTTTTAAAAAATAATGGATATGAAGTTATAAATGCTCAGAATAGATGTAGAATAGATGAAACTGTTTTTGACACCATTGACACAGAAGAAAAGGCTTATTGGTTAGGATTTTTGTATGCAGATGGTAATATAAATTCTAAAGAATATAAATTAGAAATTAATTTATGTGCTAATGATTGGAAACATCTTAAAAAATTTCAGGATTTTCTGAAATATACAGAAGATAAAGTTAGAATATCTCCCAATTATGGATATAAAGGAACTAATGATGTATGTAGATTTTCAGTTAGAAATAAACATATATGGGAAGCTTTAAATTCCAAAGGATGTACCCCTAGAAAATCATTAACTTTAACTTTTCCAGATGAATCTATATTTTCTAATAAAAAATTAATATTTGATTTTATTAGAGGATATTGTGATGGAGATGGAACTTTAGGGATATACCCTAAAGGAAATTCTAATTGTTTGAGAGAAAATTTAGGATTTGTAGGAACAGAATCTTTTTTACAAAGTATAACAGAATTTTTAGGAGAGTATACTAAAGTATGCCCTAAAAAAGATAATAAAGCATTTAAAATTTCTTACTCAGATTTAAAAGCTCGAAAAGTAGCTAGAATATTATATGAAAATGCGGCCGTCTATTTAGATAGAAAATATCAAATTTACAAACAATTCTGCCAGCATGAAGAGGAATCTTCATTGAAAAAATCGAGCAAAATCGGTGAAGGCTGTGATGCTAATACCGAGGTAAGTTCAGTAATTACGAAAGGTACTGAAACACCGTAGAGCGTAGTAGGTGAATAAATATAATCCTACCAAGAGTGCTCGACATTCAGAACGGATGAAAATGTACGCCGAACTTATACAAATAAGAAGTATAAGAAGTTAAGATAAAAAGCTTAACGATAACATAATTGGGAGATAGTGGTCCAGCTTTAGCTGGATTATCAAAAATGTTTTATAATCCCAAGGGATATAATGTGTTACCTCATAAACATAGATACTCTAAAACTGGCGATCCTGTAGAAACTGGATATTTTATTCCAGCTTTTACTTTTGTAGCAGGAGATGGATATATTGATGATAGAGGAGTAACTCTAACTGAGAAAGCTAAGGCATACTATAATGAAAAGAAAAATGCTCTTGCAGAAAATGCTAAAGAGTATATAATGTTCTGTGCAGAGTATTGTTTTACTCCAGAAGATGCTTTAGCATTAGAAGGTGATAATCTATTTAATAGAGAATTATTAGCTAATCAAAAAGCTGCTATAGAGTTACATAAAAGAGGCCCCAAACCAGTAAATGGGTATTTAGAGTATAAATTTAAAAATAACGAACATGCTCAAGAAAATATAGAAGGATTTAAATTTATACCAAGTAATAATAGTAAATTACAAATATTGGAACATCCGATTAAGGGAGAAGATAATTCTATATTTAGAAATTTATATGTGGCTGGTATAGACGGTATAGACTTAGGGCAAAAAGAGACTTCCGACGCTACTAAAGATCCTTCTGATTTCTGTATAATAATTCTTAAAAGAATGCAAGGAGTAAATCCTCCCATGCCAGTGGCTTATTATAAAGATAGACCACAGGACGTGAGAGAGGCATATAGAATTGCACTAAAACTATTAGAATACTACAATTGCAAAGCAGTTCTTGAGTTTTCAAAGATAGGCTTTAAGAATTTTCTTGTAGACAAAAATATAGAACATAAGTGGTTAATGAGAAGAACAAGGGCCACTTTAGATGATCCTAACTCCGTTAGTAAACAATATGGAGTTCCAGCTAATGAAAAAACTATTCAACATCAATTAGAATTAATAGCTTCATTTGTAGAGGATTGGTGCGAACATATATGGTTTATAGATTTAATAAATGAATTACTAGAATATTCCTACGAGAATAAAAGAAAATTCGACGCTGTAGCAGCCTTTGGAATGTGTATGCTAGCAGATGAAGAGTTAATAGGAGTATTGCCAAGAGCTGATGAAGTTGTAAATAAAAAGTGGAGAAATGTTGGATGGTATACAGATGAAAGAGGATATAAGAAATTTGGAGTAATTCCAGATAAGGACCAAATTACTCAGACAAATATAAGAAACGAATATGACCCATCAAGAGATAGAAGCAGCCGTCCTAGATACAATTGAAAAGGCATATTGTGCTAAGTATGTAGGCAAAATAAAAGTAGAGAATTTAGTAGATTGTAATAAAAATATAATTGGGTACAAGCTTACTCTTGGATTGAATAATATAGAAAGACCTCTTACTATTCAAATGGAAGGAAATGTAGATCAGTTTCTTAAATATATAGAGAAAGAGCTAAGAAGTAGACATCTACATTACACTTCTTTTTATACTGGATATCAGATTATTCCGGAAGAGTGTAATATGGATACATCATGTGATTGTAAAAAATGAAAAAGAAAACTGAGGATGAAATGATTGCCTGTATAAATAAGGCAATTACTGAATTAGTTTATCCTAAGTATAAATTACAAAAAGCTTATAACTATTACAATGGTGTAAGGGATGCTGAGCAATTTAGAGCTTTGGAAGAGAATTTTGGATTAGGTAATCCTACTTCTATAGAGTTTATACCTTTGATAAGGAAACATATAGATGCCTTAATTGGAGAATATTTAGAAACTCCTATTCTTCCAAAAGTTACTTGTAAAGATACTGGTACACTAACTAATATAGCTAGGGATAAACATCTTAAAATAGTAAAAGAAGTATTTAATTATTTAAAGGCTCACCTTAATAATTCTATACTAGCTTTTATAGATGGAAAGAATATAACAGATAAAGCAGTGGAATCTCAACTAAAAAAGATAATATCTGATATAGATAAAAATTATATATCAGAGTATGAGATAGCTGCACAAAATGTTTTAGAATATATAATGCAATCCAGAAATACAGACTTAACGGAAAAGCTAAAAACTTTATTTAAGGATCTACTTATAACTGGATATGCTTACTATAGAGTAAAACCTTCTCCAGAAGGCAATAATATAGATATAGAAGTTCTTAATCCGTTAAATGTATTTATAGATAAAAACCCTGAATCTATATACATTAAAAATAGCTATAGAGCTGTAGTAAGAAAATGGCTGTCTAAGACTCAAATACTTAATAAGTATGGAGAAATAATGGATAAAGATACTATAAAGGAATTAGAAGATTTATATGAAGGGATATATGATAATTCTACATATTATGTAAGAACATTTACTAACCAAGCTACTGGATATCCAGCTACAGATGGGATAGATGCAGGACAAGAAATAGTTCCTGGTTTCCCAGCTGATGAGTACAGAATAACTAATTACAAACTTATCCCAGTATATGAAGTAGAATGGACTGAAACTAGAAAAGAAGATGGTAAGTTCGTAATGGATAGATATGAAGGAGTTAGGATAGGAGAAAGTATTTTCATACATTCGGATATATCTCAAAATGTTGTGAGAACTAAAGATAACCCTTCATTTTGTACTTTATCTACTAGTGGTATATATTATTCTACTAGAAGTGCTGAAGCCTATTCTTTAGTACTAGCTTGTGCTAATCTACAAGATAAGTATGATGTTCTCCACTTCTATAGGGATTCTCTAATTGCTAATAGTGGTACTTCTGGAGACTGGCTAGATTTATCTATGCTACCGACTGTTCTTGGGGCGGATGTTCCCGAAAGATTGCAAAAATGGCTGGGATATAAGAAGGGAGGAGTAGCTTTAATAGACACTTCACAAGAAGGAAGGGCATTTAATAACAATACCTCCTTCGCAGGATTTGACGATACTATTAAAGCCCCAACTATACAAGCTATAGAGTTAGCTATAGAAAGAACAGAAAATACCTGCTCATCTATTACTGGGGTATTCCGTGAAAGATTAAACGGAATAGAGCAACACGATGCTGTTAGTAACGTTAAAGTAGGGATCAAAAACTCATTTACTGTTACTAAACAATATTATCAACAAATGGATCTATTAACCAATGAGTTATTAATAGACTGTTTAAATACAGCTAAGATAGTGTACAAAAAAGGAATAACAGGAGCTTTAATATTAGGGGATAAAGGTGTTAAGGTATTTACTGCTTTGCCTGAATATTTTACAGTTACCGATTTTGATATACATATAGCTTCTAGTACTACTGTAATACAAGACATGGAATTAATTAAACAACTAATTCCTGAATTTATAAAAGCTGGTAATGTAGATCCATCAATAATAGTAGAAGCTATTACTTCTAGAAGCCTAACTGAATTAAAGACTAATGTTTCTGAATCTCTTAAGAAGCAGAGAGAAGAAAATAATATTACTGCTCAGCTACAGCAGCAGGTGGAACAATTAACTCAAGAATTACAACAGGCTCAAAATCAATTACAGCAAGCTCAAAGTAAAATAGAATCTTTAAATGAAGCTAAACTACAATTAGAAAAAGCTAAATTAGAATCTGAGTCCGGAGTAAATTGGTATAAAGCTAAAGCTGATAAAAAGTATAAAGAAGGTACTATAGAGAATGATAGCAAAAGGGTTGAGCTAGAAGTAGCTCAAATGTATGATGGAAACATGCATAATAATAAAGTAAAATACTAAAATATGGAATTAAAAATAAATGTTTGCACCGAAGCTTCTTGCAAAGTGACTGTACAAGACCAAACAGAAATTGGTAATAAAGGTTATTTAGCAGAAGATTCTACTGTTACAGTAAAAGGAAGATTCAAGTATTCTGATACTGTATCAATAGATTTACTGCAACACAATAAAAGTGAAGGATATGAGTTACAAATTCCAGTGTATTCTTTACATAATACAGAATCAAAACAAGTAACACTACCTGTTAAGTTTGATGGGTGGTTTACTGTTTTGCATATAGTATTACCCAGCAAGGATTGGTTTGACAGAGAAAAAGCTAAAGAAACTGGATCATCTCTTCCTTTGTATGAAGTGGTGTATTACTCAGATGGTATTAATTTATTCAAGTATATAAATGGAGAAAGCACAGAGGCCACTATAATAGAAGTAGTCGAAAGAAACACAGAAGAAACTACAATATCTAGAACATGTGAAAACTATGTATCCATTTGTTTTCTTAATAAATGTTACCTATCTTTGTGCCAGCAAATATTAAATGAGAGGGCCTTTTCTCCTTGTTGGGACAAGAACACTATAGACCCTGATTTAATATTTAGAAGGGATTATGTTTGGATGGCTATTAATGTGATTAAGTACATGGTGCAATTTGAGCAACTAGCTGAAGCAGAAAGAATTATTGAACAAATAGGAGGTTGTAATGGACTATGTAAATCTGAATTTAGACGGATGCCATCACATGGATGTGGATGCAGTCAATAAATTGAAAAGAAAGATAATTTGTGAGTTCCAAAAGCTTTTATGTCTTACAGAAAAAGGGCATAAACCTGACTATCAATTTATATTAGAAGAAATCAGCTTGGTTGGATTAAGCTCAGATAACCTGTTAGATAAAAGAAGACTTATTTTTACCATACAATTTTATTTAAATAATAAATGGCAGATAAAGACATCCTAACTCCAGGTGCTGGTGGAGAATGCGCTCAACCTATAACAACGGCTGAGCCAACTAACTATTTAGAAAAAGATAATTACTTAGGAGAATTTGAAAGTGAGGTAGAAAAAGAGCTTGCAAGAACTAATTTAGGAGTACCGTCCTTAGAGGATGTTTATAATAAAACAGAATCTGATATTGCTGCTAAAAAAATAATTCAGGAAGTAGTACAACAACACTTAAATGCTGATGATCCTCACTCTATACTTCCTCAAGTAGATGATAAATTAAAAGGAACTGTGAAAGATGATGGCAGCACTCCATTCACTGCACCGCAAGCTGGTGTAGACCCAGTTACCGAATATCATCTAACTACAAAGAGATTCGTTGAGAGTCTTCTGCGATCTCATTTGGAAGCTTCTGATCCACATAATATAATGTACTTAGTAGAAGAGGCTTTAACTGCATATGTAAAAGCTTCTCAAGTATATCTTAAAAAAGAGCTTTATAATAGAGAGGAAATTAATTCTAGATTAGAGCCTTTTGTTAAGATGGATGGAACGACTCCATTTAAAAGACCTCAATTAGGAATTGATCCTAAATCTGATGGCCACTTAACAACTAAGAGATATGTGGATAATCTTATTCAAGAGCATTTATATGATATAGATCCTCACGGCTTTATATCTACTCTGAACGATAGATTATCTAAATATTATAGGAAGACTGAAACATATTCTAAGTCTGAAACGTACTCTAGGCAGCAATTAGACTCTATAATCTCTGGATTAGTTAGAGACGCTGCTAATTCTGTTTTAGACGAACATATACATTCGTATGATCCCCATGGAACTTTACAATCTGTAAAGAATGAGCATTATGTAAAAAGAGATGGAACTGTTCCATTTACTAATCCTCAATCTGGTGTAGATGCTACTGAAGATTCTCATCTTGTTACTTTAAGGCAACTCAAAGAGCTTATAAGTAACCCAGATAGCTCAGTGGGATGTGAAGGTTGGAAAACTAGTGGTCCAGTTCAAACGACTGTAGGATTCGTAGAAGACAACACTCAACTACCTGATCATCTTACTTGTCAAGAAATATTTGATTTAATTTTTTATGGAAAAGGAATAGAAGTAAAATCTCCTGCTTATTGGGCTGGAGAAAATGGATGTCCAGTAGAGATGTATATTCATGGAGCTGTTGTTGATACTGTAAGCATAGAATTATATCAAAATGACACATTAATTGGAACATATACCTCAGACCAATTTGTAAATGGAATGTATACAGACACTAGTCTGCCTCTGACTGAGGAAAGCACTACATTTACATTTAAAGTATGTTATATGAACGGAACATGTTTAGAAGCTACATCTGTTACTAAGATAGGATATTTTACATATGTAGGATTGTTACCAAAATGGTATTCTGGTTCTAATATTAATCTAGAATTTTTAGAATCTCTTATATCTGAAGATCCTACTAACAATATTCAAATTTTACTAGATGGAAACACAATAGTTCATAGGTATCAATTTGATTCTCCTCTTGAACCTAAACATCCATTTATAATGATTCCAAAATCAGATAATAAAGTTTTATACCAGATGACAACCCCTTCTCAACAATTTGGAATTGATGCATTTGATATAATTGCAGATTTACCATTAGTATATCCCACTGGAGCAACGAAAGTATATACAGTGTATATTTATAGAGAAGCGTTAACTGGTTTAAATAACGTAGAAGTAACCTTTAAATTTGATAATATCTAATGAGTCAATATAGTGAGGTAATTGGTAGTTTTTTAAGGAGAGGTAGCTTCCCATTAGAAGCTGATTACGTATTTAAAACGGAGGAAGCCTTAAGAAATTATTACAACCAACCAGAAAATAAAGCCATACTTCATAAAGGTTTACTAAAAATCGTAGAAGATGATGGTTCTGGAGTACAGAGCCTTTACTGGGTAGTAGGAGAAGCTGATGGAACTTTAACTTTTTCTAAACTAATAACAAGTAAAGGTATAGGGGATTTAGAAAGTCAATTAAAAGAACTTTCTGAAAAACTGGAAAAAGAAATACAAGATAGAAAAGATGCCGATGAAGCTATATGGGGAACTAATGATCCTACTAATATTCCGAATGATTTAAATAGTATCTTAGATTTATCTAATGCAATATTAGAGTTAAGAGAAAAAATTTCAGGAATAGAAGAAAGTCAAACCCAAATGAAGGATGAGATAATGGCTCTAGCTGGAACTACTTCACGAGACGTCATTGAGTATTTAAATACTTTAGATTATCCTTCATTAACTAAAGTATCTGAGAAATTAAATGAATTTTTCAATACTGAAAACCCAGAAAGTGAGGAAATTGATACATGGGTAGAATTAAAGAAATTCTTAAAAGGAATAACTGATGATACTACATTATCTTCCTTACTTGAAGAATATCTAAATAAAATATATGGAGATCCCCTGCCCTCTAAAGAGTTTTTAACTTTAAGGGAGATAGAAGATTTCGTAAGAGAATTAAAATCTAATGTAGAGTATTCTATTAAAAACATACAGAAAGAAATAAATGATACTCAAGTAGGAGTAGGATTGGATAGTGATGGAAAATTTAGTCCTGATCAAGAAACCAATTATCTTAAAGATGCTACTTCTGTAATGAATGCTCTAAAAACTCTAGATTTTAAAATAAAGGATATATCCATAGATAAAGCTTTAGAAACAGAAAATCAAGATGTAGTAAAATTAGATATACGTAAAGAGCTAGAAAGAACTTTCATAAATGCCTATTTAGAATTATCATCTATAGATGGTAATGGACTTAAAAAGCAAGCAGATGGATTATATATGAAAGTTACTTCAGAATATAGTAATGGAGTACTTACCTTAAAAATTAATGACTCTGTAGTAGCTCAACACGTATTAGGTATATCTTCTATTGTAGAGGATGCTTATTATGATTCATCAAACGAGGAAATAGTAATAGTATTTAAATTACTAGATGGGAATAAACAAACTATACATATTCCAGTAGGAAGCCTTATAAGAGAATGGATAGTTGACAATTCCGGACCTAGTGATACAGTTATTCTTACTAGAATAGAAGATTTAACAGCTGGTCCTGATAAACTTTCTGCTGATGTTAGACTATATGTAGATAAGTATAATATCCTAGTAAAACAAGGAAATTCTCTTTATGTAAGAGGTACTTCTGATAATATAGTGCATAATGATGTAAAAGTCAGTGAAATATTGGAGGAACTAAAGGAAAAATCAGAATCTAGTTCTGATGAAATTTCTAAAGTGAAAGAGGATATAAAAGATATTCAAACTTCAGTTTCACAGGCTCAGAAGGATATAGATAATTTAGAATCTAGGGTAGAAAAAGTAGAGGATAATATCTCTAATACAAATGATAAATTATCTGAACATATCTTAGATTCCAATAATCCTCATAGAGTAACTAAGGATCAAGTAGGTTTAGGAAAGGTAGAAAATTTATCACCTTCAGATATGCCAATATCAAATGCTACTCAAAAAGCATTAGATTCTAAAGCAGATCTAGTTGATGGAAAAGTTCCATCAGAACAATTACCAGAATTATCTTGGATTGAAGTATGACACAAGTGATTAGACAGAAGCCTCCCAGACCAGCTAATATGAGTCAGTTAGACTATTTATGGACATATTTTGGAGGATACAGTGTATCAGAAGAGGCTTCTACTATTCCTCAAAATGACGTCATTTTAACTGAATCTGCGATAACTAAGTTAATTAGTACGTCTGCTGGAGGAGGAATAGTAAAATTAATTTATAGAAATCATCCTACTAATGCAGACTTGATTCAGTTAGTAGGAGCTAATATAGATGGAACAGAGATAACAGTAGTAGATATGCCAAAAGAGGTACACGTTACCAACTTTGGATCTAACGTAGTAACATCTGAAGATATAGATAAAGGATGCCCATTTCCTATAGGAACAAATGTTATAGCATTAGTACTAAGTAATGATAAAAGATTTTACTTTAATTTAGATGCTTATATAGTAGGAAGTGGAATATCTGGAGTAGATACTAATACTATTAGGACTAAGGTAGTTAATGGAATTATATCATCTGATCTGAAAATAAAATCTACAAATAATGTAGTAGAAATAAATTCAGATAAAGATGGAATATTTGCAGACCTAAAAATCAGCAGCCAAAATACTGGGGTAGTTATAGAAAAACAAAATGATGGTATATCTGCAAAGATACCATTAAATAATTCTCAGTATTTTATAAGATTTCAACAGCTTACTTTATTAGCCTATATGAATATTGAGAACAAAGATCCAGGAATGGTTTATTTCATAACTGATAAGCCTTACATTTACTTGGGTGATAAGAGGTATGGAGTAGATATAAATCCAGGAGAAGTTCCAATAGTTTCATTAGTATATGATGCAGATCATATGTTGCTTTCCTATAAGAAAGCTGATGGCAGTGATATACAACAAATACATATGGGGCCAGTTACAGAAGAAATGCCTGGTATGCTTTCTTCTGAAGATTATGCTGAATTTAAAAAATTTAGTGAAGCTCTAGAAGGGATTCCTGATGTAAAGGAATATGTTAAACAAGAAACTGATAAACTGGCTATATCTATAGAATATGGTAATCCTGAAAATAACAGAAGACCACTATATTTAAAGAATAGACTAGGAGAAACACTAAGTACAGTTTGGATAGATGTAGATAATTTCTTAGTAGCGTCCAAAAATAAAATAGCTACTCAACAGGATGTGGAGGATGCTGAGGCTACTGGAGTGACCAATATTAATGTAGGGGATCAGATACTTATTCAGACTTTAGTGAATGGAGATAAAGTTTACACTAATTTGAAAGAATTAGTAGACGACTTTGAAGTAGGAAGAACTAAAACCATAACTCTTTCCAAATCTAAAGATAACGTAGTGTATGCTGACTTAAATATAATAGACAGCAAAATATTATATGTAACATCTGATGGAGTAGGAGCTAATGCACAGGCATACAGAGAAGGAGGATATATTACTTTATATGGTAAAACTAAAACTCAAGACTGTATACTAGGAAAATGGGAAGCTCCGCAAATGGAATTAATAAAAGGAGAGTTCATACCGGAGTATTCGGAAGAATTACTGGTTAGTCCTCTTTATTTAGATTGGAAAGAATATAATCAGTTTACTAACGCTCCAATAGTAGGAAACCCATATTATGCGTTAACATATAAAGAATATACTGATAATCCCTCAGATATATTATATAGATATTATTGGATTTCCATTAAACCTTTACTTGATAAAGTAGGAATATCTAAAATAGAAGGAAATTTAATAAAAAAGGATAATAATAATAACTTATATGCTCTGTTAGAGTGGTCTAATATAACTAATTAATGGCACAAGTAACATTTCTTAGAGGATTAAAAGAATTTTATTCATCTGAACGATACCCAGGAGCTATTTATTTTTCTACAGATACTAAAGAAATTATAGTAGACGGAGTAGAATATGGATTGGACTTAAATAATCCAGATTTAGATCTAATTACATTAGTAGAGTTTATTACTCCTGATACTATTAAGTTTAGAGCTACCAATGGTAATGAAACTATTATTACTTTACCTCCAGCAACTTCCAAATCAAATGGACTAATGTCTAGTGCAGACAAAGAAGCGTTTGATAAGATTCCAGAAATATATGCTACTAAGGAGGAGGTATCCCAAGCTCTTGTTGGAGTATATTCGTTCAAAGGTGTGGTAGATACATTGAATGATCTTCCTAGTGAAAACTTAAAACCAGGAGATGTGTATAAGATTAGAGAAGCTTTTGAATTAGATGGAAGGCCCTATTCTAAAGGAACCCATGTAGTTTGGAATGGAACTAAATGGAATGCAATGGAAGGTGAGGAGCCTGGATACTCAAAATCAGAAGCAGATGATAAATTTGTAGCATGGGCTAGGGAGTTAGTTACTAACAACAAGGTAGTATTATTACCAAAGGGTAGTAAACTTATTGGTACTATGCTTAAAGAAGATGGACAAGAAGATGGAGTTATCATGGCTCAAGTTGGAATTTATGAAGATGGAGCTGTACAACAGATGGAAGTTGGATCTTCTAAGCTACATCTTAATTTAAATTCTTCTGATCGTCCAACTGTAGAACTTCCAGATAAATCTAAAGAAACTCTAGCTTACATCAAGGACTTATCCTGGATTGACATCGATAGTTAATTAAAAATATGGCTCAAGTAAAATTTTATAGAGGTTTAAAAGAAAAATATAATGAATCTACACACTTAGATGGTATATATTTTGCAACAGATACTTTTGAAATTATAGTAAATAACAAAACTTATGGAGGTACTAAAAGTGCTGCAGTAAGTGAAATAAGTTATGATGAACCTTCTCATAAATTTACTATAGTTAAAGGTGATGGAAGTTCTGTAGAACTGTCTTTACCAGTTACAGATGGAACTAATGCTGGATTAATGTCCGCAGAAGATAAAAAGAAATTAGATGCTGTTCTTGAAGGATTTGATCCGGAAGGTCCTTCTGTTCAAGAAGAAATTGATGAGATTAAGGCATATACAGTAAACTCTAAAGTAATAAGTGAAAATCCAGTACTTAATGGAACAGACATTAAGTTAGATGGATACGCTAAAGCTAGTAACGAATCTAGTATAGCTCCTACTGATACAGTAAACCAAGCTATAGGTAAACTGGAATTAGCTGGAGAAAACACTAGAACTGACTTACAGAATTTTAAAGACACTAAAGGTCAGGCTAATGGTTTAGCAACTCTTGATGAGAATGGGAAAATAGATCCATCTCAAATTGACGGAGTAGTAGGACACGTTCTTGGGGTAGAACAATTTGTAGATGCCAATCCAGACCCAGTGGAAAATGATAAATATTATTTCAATACTACATCTAAGAAAATTCTTCATGGAGTAGATGGAAGCTGGGTAGAATCTGATCCTCAACCTCAAATCCTTTACAATAGAAGAGGAGAAGATGAAAACGGACACTCTAATACTCTTTATCGTTGGGATGGAGAACAAATGGTTGCAGTATCTGACCCCATTGCTATAGGAGAAATTACTGGAACAGCATATGACGGAGCAAAGGGTAAAGCCAATGCTGACGCTATTGCAGCCTTAAAAGAAAATACAGTAAACGGACAAAAAATTACAGAAAATCCTGTTGTTGACGGATCTAATGTATCTCTTACTGGGTATTCTAAACCATCTGCTGGAGGAGCTGTTGCACCAACAGATAAAGTAAATGATGCAATTGGCAAGTTAGAATATGATCTTGATACTGCTGAAAGTACATTAGAACAAGCTGTACAAGACATTAGTGACTTACAAGAACAAGTAACAATTAATAAAGTAGAAGCTGCTGATAAATCTGTAGTAGTTACTCCAAGTGAAGGCCAGAAAACTACTATTAAAGTAAATGTAAAATCTGGAGACAACGCTCTTAAATTAGATGCAGAAAACGGATTATATGTTGATCAATCTGCTTTAACTTCTTACGAAGGTAAAGAGGCTATTGCAATAGCTGACAAGGCAGAATCAGAAGGAGTTAAAGAAATATCATTAAAAATTAATGCCAATGATAAGGTATTAACTCAAGCAGCAGAAGGTTTATTAGCTAACATTAATCTTACTTGGAGCACTACAGATGGATTAAAACTTATAGGTAAAAACTCTACTGAGATAGCATCTATTCCAGCTTCTGACTTTATAAAGGATGGAATGTTACAATCAGTAGAATTAAAAGTAGCCTCAGAAGATGAACCAATCGGGGAAGCTATTACAGGGACATTTTTAGTATTTACTTTTAATGTAGATGCAGGCTCTAAAGTAATTAATGTAAATGTTACTGATTTAATAGATGTATATACAGCTAGCACTGGTATCAAGCTAGAAGGTAAAAACTTTATGGCAGTTATTGACCCAGCCTCCGAAGCATTTTTAACTGTAGGAGCTGATGGTATCAAGTTGTCTGGAGCTCAAAATG